>Ga0164293_10000153_pt1 | contig 47397 bp, 46 predicted proteins | sample GEODES118metaG_FD_111487 | JGI IMG/M metagenome (GOLD analysis project Ga0164293, IMG submission 111487) | Eutrophic lake water microbial communities from Lake Mendota, Wisconsin, USA - GEODES118 metaG | ecosystem: Environmental > Aquatic > Freshwater > Lake | place: USA: Lake Mendota...
ACGACGACGCCGAGTGCGGAAGCGGCCGGGATATCGACATTGTCCACCCCTATGCCGGCGCGGCCCACCACCTTCAGATTGGTGGCGGCGGCGAGCACCTCCTTGGTGACCTTGGTAGAGGAACGGATGGCGAGGCCATCATAATTGCCGATGATCTTGATCAGCTCGTCTTTTGACAGGCCGGTGATTTCGTCCACTTCGATGCCGCGAGCGCGGAAGATTTCGGCGGCCTTGGGGGACATCTGATCGGAAATGAGGACTTTGGGGGTACGGGTGGTGGGCATGGGGTGTTGCTCCGGGAATGTGAGTCCGGCGTCGGGGCCGGGAAGAGGGCGGAAGGGACGGCAGCCGCTCAGGCCGCCGTCACCTCGGCGTGAGCCCAGTCGAGCCAGTGGGTCAGCGCGACCACGTCAGCGGTGGCGACGGTGGCGCCGCACCAGATGCGAAGGCCGGCCGGGGCGTCGCGATAGGCGCCAATGTCATAGGCGGCCTTCTCCTTTTCGAGGAGCGACACGATCGCCTTCACCTGCTCTTCGGTCAGGCCGGGCAGGACAAGGCACACCGACGTGTTGGACCGCGAGGCGGCATCCTTGGCGAGATGTTCAACCCACGGCCGCGACTGCACCCAGGCGTCGAGCGCGGCAGCGTTGGCGTTGGCGCGGGCCTTCAGGGCTTCCAAGCCGCCCAAGCCATCGGCCCATTCCAGCGCGTCGATATAATCTTCGACGGCCAGCATGGAGGGCGTGTTGATGGTTTCGCCGACGAAGATGCCTTCGGTCAGCTTGCCCTTGGAGACGAGGCGGAAGATCTTGGGCAGCGGCCAGGCCGGGGTGTAGCTTTCCAGCCGCTCGACAGCGCGGGGGCCAAGGATGAGCATGCCGTGGCCGCCTTCGCCGCCCAGCACCTTCTGCCAGGAGTAGGTGAGCACATCGACCTTGTCCCAATCGACGTCCTGCGCGAACACGGCGGAGGTTGCATCGGCGAAGGTCAGGCCCTCGCGGTCTGCTGGCACCCAATCATAATTGGGCACGCGCACGCCAGACGTGGTGCCGTTGGCGGTGAACAGCACGTCGGTGCTGAAATCAGCAGCGGCCAGGTCGGGCAGTTCGCCGTAGGGCGCGGTGATAATGGTGGGGTTGAGCTTGAGCTGCTTGGCAGCATCGGTGACCCAGCCTTCGCCGAAGCTTTCCCAGGCGATGGCCGTAACCGGACGGGCGCCGAGCATCGTCCACATCGCCAGTTCATAGGCGCCGGTATCGCTGGCCGGCACGATGCCGATGCGGTGCGTGTCGGGGATGCCGAGCAACTTGCGGGTAAGATCGATGGCGTGCTTCAGGCGCGCCTTGCCGAGCTTTGACCGATGCGAGCGGCCAAGGGAACCAGTGTCGAGCTGTTCGGGGCTCCAGCCAGGGCGCTTGGCGCAAGGACCGGACGAAAAGTGGGGGCGCGCCGGAAGCGCGGTCGGTTTGGCAGTCATGTTCTCTCCTCACAGAGAGCGCGCGCCGCGTTGGGACGGCGTGGCCCGCCGCCGGGGATAGGGCTTGGGGCCGTGGGGTCAAGCGGTTTCGGATTTACCGTGGATGCGAGCGGCCGACCTTACCCCACCGACTCGACGATGGCGCGGCCCAGCGGTACGAACTGGCGGTTGCGTTCGGCCAGTTCGGATTTGCCGGCGAACAGATAGGCCGCGACCCATATCGGCTTGCGACCGGGCGGGGTGATCACCGAAACGATGTTGCGGGCGCGCCAGCTACCGGCGCCGGTCTTGTTGGCTTCCTGCCAGCCCGGCGGCAGCGCGGCGCGGATCATGGTGTCGGCGGTCTTGCTGGCCTGCATCCAGCCGAACAATGTCCGGCGCGCCGCCGGAGACAGAATGCGGCCTTCCACCAATGCGCGCGATGTGGCTAGCATGGCGGCCGGCGTGGTGGTGTCGCGCGGGTCGCCGGGGGCTTCATTGTTCATTTCCGGCTCGTTGCGGTCGATCCGGGTGGTCTGATCGGCGATGGACCGCAGCCAGGCCGTGAGCGCCGCTGGGCCGCCCACCTTCGCCAACGCGATATTGGCGGCGGGATTGTCGGAGAGCACGGCCATCGCCTCGGCCAGTTCCAGCAGGCTGGCCGTGCCGCCGATGCGCTTTTCGGTAAAGGGCGCATTGAACAGCATGTCTGCCTTGGTCACCGGCAAGCGTTCGGCCATCGCCCATTGGGCCTTATCTGCCCCATGCAGCAGCCGGGCAGCGAGCAGCAACTTGAAGGTGGAGCACAAGGGAAAGCGATCATTAGCGCGGTGGCCGAAACGTTCGCCTGTGTGGGTGTCGAGTAGCGATATGCCGATCGGGCCGCCAGCGCTGCGCTCTACAGCCGTGATGGCGCGGCGCAGGGCGGCGAAGCGGTCCGGCGCGGCGGCGGCAAGGAGCGGCAGGCCGGTCATGAGCATGCGGCGGTCGATCATGCATTCTCCCTCGTGTCGGCCGGGCATTGACCTCGCACCGGCGATGGCGTCTCGTCAATCCAATCGCAAAGAGGAAACTGGGGATGATCGACTGGACCGGGCAACGCGTGCTGATCACCGGCGCGGCCAGTGGTATTGGGCGGGCGCTGGCGGTGCAGTTGGCGCAGCGCGGGGCGCTGGTGACGGCGGCCGATCTCAATGCAGAAGGCGTCGCCGAAACGGCGGCGCTTTGCGACGGTGAGGCGCTGGTGCTCGATCTGGCCGATGGTGCGGCCGGTCCGGCGGCCGTGGCGCAACTCGTCGCTCGCAATGGCCGGCTGGATGCGGTGTTCGCCAATGCCGGCATCGGTTATCGGCGCCGGCTTCTAAAGGCCGATCTGGATGATGCCGGCCTGGATCGCCTTTGGGAAATCAACATGCTGGGGCCAACGCGGCTGGCGCAGGCGCTGTGCACGGCGGCGGAAGCCGGCGGCTGGCGCGGGCGGATCGTCATCACCGGATCGGAAAACAGCCTGTCGCTGCCGCCGTCGGTGCAGAACAACGGCATCAGCCTTTATGCGGCGTCCAAACATGGCGTGCTGATCCTGGCCGAATGGCTGGCGACCGAAAGCCGCAACGCCGGCAAGCCGCTGGATGTGCATGTGCTGCTGCCCGGCGGGGTTTATACGGGCATGACGGCGCCGGGGCTGGGCGACGATCCCGCGCGGTGGCCGGCAGACATGGGAATCATCATGCCCGAACGCGCCGCCGAATTGTGTCTGAAGGGCCTCGATCTCGGCCTGTTTCACATTCCCACCCACGCCCATCTGCAAAACGACATGGCGTGGCGCACCAACAGCGTGGTCGAAGCCACCGCCGCGCTGGGCCTCAACGAACAGGCGTGACAAGCCCGGCCGGCTGCCTTACGGGCCTCAGCCGTTTTGTGAAGAAAGTAGAAGATGATGAACCCGCCGGTTCCGCCTAGTGTGCCGCAAAGTATTTTCCCGACCGCCGAAGAAGATGCGAAGTTGGGTAACACGCCTACCGCTGTGCCGCAAACAGAGCATCCCGCCTATCGACTGGCCTTTCAGGATGCCGATTTCCTGCTGCGCGAGGATCTGCGCCCGGTGCGCTTCCAATTGGAACTGATGAAACCGGAAGTGTTGCTGGCCGAAGCCGATATCCACAGCACGTTCGTGTTTTACGGATCGGCTCGCATCCCGTCACCGGAAGAAGCCCCGGCGCTGATCGCCGCAGCCGAAACCCCGGAACGCAAGGCCGTCGCCGCGCGCCTGGCCCGCAACGCCCAATATTACGATGTGGCCCGCGAGTTGGCCGTGAAGGTCTCCACTTTCTGCAAGGACGGAGAGCGCTGCTTCACGGTCTGCTCAGGCGGTGGCCCTTCGATCATGGAAGCCGCCAACCGCGGCGCCTGGGAAAGCGGCGCACCATCATTGGGCATGAACATCGTGCTGCCGCACGAGCAGGTGCCCAATCCCTATGTGACGCCGGGTCTGTCGTTCCAGTTCCACTATTTCGCGCTGCGCAAGATGCACTTCCTGATGCGCGCCAAGGCGGTGGCGGTGTTCCCCGGCGGCTTCGGCACGTTCGATGAGTTCTTCGAACTGCTCACTCTGGTGCAAACCGGCAAGGTCGCGCCGCTCCCGATCCTGCTCTATGGCCGCGAATTCTGGAACCGCGTGGTGAATTTCGAAGCCTTGGCTGAAGAAGGCGTGATCGCACCGGATGACCTGAAGCTGTTCCACTTCGTCGAAACAGCGGAAGAAGGCTGGGCGATCGTGAAGGCGCATTACGGGCTGTAAGGGAAGCGGGGAGGGCGCTCGGCCCTCCCGCCCCATCTGCCTTATGCCGGCTTTCGGTTGACCACGTCCCCGCGCGCCGGCGCTTCCAGATAAATGCGGTCGGGCCCGCTCGCCTGGCGCTCTGCCTTGAGTGACGCCATGTCGATAACGTGACGAAAGCGCACGTCGTTGTTCTTGATGCGGTCGAACGCATCGTTGATGTCAGCAATGTCGATCATCCTTATTTCGGGCCCGATGCCGTGTTCGGCGCACAGGTCCAGCACCTCCCTTGTATCGGCAACACCGCCGATCAGCGAACCGGCGACGCTGATCCGGTTGAACACCATCGGTCCCGGGTTGAAGGCTTCGAACTGCATCATGTTGCCGACGACAACCAGGGTCGATCCCGGCTTCATGAAACCGAGATAATCGGCAAGATCATGCGGATAGGGAATAGTGTCGATCATGATGTCGAGCGACTGGGTGGCCGCCTCGACTGCTGCGGCATCATCCATAACCACGACCTTGTGGGCGCCCAGTGCCATGATGGCATCAACCTTGTCGGCCGACGTCGTGAACGCGACCACCGTCGCTCCCATCGCCTTGCCGATCTGGACGGCCATATGGCCGAGCCCACCGATGCCGGCGACGCCAAGTGTCTGGCCCATCTTGAGGCCGAAATGCTTCATCGGCGAATAGGTGGTCACGCCGGCACACAGGATTGGCGCGGCTTTGGCGGGTTCGATCACTGCGGGTATGGAGATCACGAACTCCTCGCGCACGGTGATACTGTCGCTGTAGCCGCCATAGCTGTTAGTGCCGTCCGGCAGCTTGGGGCCGTTGTAGGTGAAGGTGGCACTTTTCGGCCCGGAACAATATTGCTGTTCACCCGCGATGCAGGCAGCGCACAATTGGCAGCTGTTGACCATGCAGCCGACGCCAACCGTGTCGCCAATTGCGAATTTCGATACGCCATCGCCGATCCTGGCGACGGTGCCGACGATTTCGTGACCCGGAACGCACGGCCAGACCGTGTTCTCCCAATCATCAGCGCATTGGTGGATGTCGGAATGGCAGACCCCGCAGAATGTGATGTCGATCTCGATCTCGCCAGCCTGAAGCGGCTCGCGGTCGAAGCTGACTGGCTGAAGCTTCTGCTGCGTGCCAAGTGTGCCATAGCCGATCACCGTCATAGGAGTTCTTTCTGTTGTTCTGATTGACAGCAGGAGAACGCGCCGGGGCGTATTTGGATGCCAAAGGGTCGAATTAAAGGCGCAAATCCCGAAGGAGCGCCTTTACTCCGGGTCAGGAAATGCGGGTCTGTTGGCCGGCGAAATTTGGGAAATGGGCGACCGAAAGACAAAAGGGCACGGTCTGCAACCTTGCCTACGTCACCCCGGACTTGATCCGGGGCGGAGGCCCACTTTTCACATCAGCATGCATGAAAAAGGGGCGGCAGCCAATTCCGGCCACCGCCCCTGATTTCGTGATGAAGCGCTTACTTGGCGGCCGCGTCGGCAACCGGAGCCGCTTCTTCCGCAGCAGGCGCCGCTTCTTCCGCAGCCGGGGCTTCCTCGGCCGGGGCGGCGGGCAGCGGCAGCGGGCTGGCGCTCTTGGAGTTCAGATAGGCGATGACGGCGGCGCGGTCTTCCGGCTTGGTGATACCGGCAAAGCTCATCTTGTTGCCGGCCATGAAGGCCTTCGGGCTCTTCAGCCAGCCCCACAGATTGTCCCAATCCCAATTCTTGCTCTTCATACCCGACAGGGCATCGGAATAGCTGAAGCCGGCGGCGGCGGCGATCGGGCGGCCAACAACGCCATGCAGGGCCGGGCCGGTGCCATTGGCGCCGCCGGGATCGACATTGTGGCAGGCGGCGCATTTCTTGAACACGGCTTCGCCCTTGGCGACATCGGCGCTGGCCAGATAGAAAGCGGCCGGCTTTTCGGCTTCGGCGGCGGCAGCGCCAGCGGCCGGGGCCTCTTCGGCGCCGGCCACTTCATAGCCAGGCTTTTCAGGCAGGTGGCGAGCGAACATCATGTCGCTGGTGATCGACACGCCGAGCACGGCCACCAAGCCTGCCAGCACGCCACCGAAAATCTTGTTCCACTCAAAGCTGTCCACGTCGAAGCTCCAATGTGCGCGCGGCTGCCCAAGGGATGAACCCTGCCTGCGCTTTCCTGACGCAGCGATTAGGCAATTGCGCGCCGCCTCGCAAGCATTTGCTTGTTGCAGCGCACTATCATAACGAACGGACATGACGAGCAGCTATCCGCACATGGCCCAGATACTGGTTGATCGAATGGCGGCGGCCGCGGCCGCGGCGCCTGAACAGGCCGTGGCGTTTCAGGGGGCGCCCGGTGCCTACAGCCACCAGGCGGTGCGGGAAGCGTTCCCGGATCGGTTGCCTTTGCCCTGCGCCAGCTTTGAAGATGCCATAGAAGCCGTGCAGTCCGGCCGCGCCGGCGTGGCGATGATTCCGATTGAAAACAGCCTGCATGGCCGGGTGGCCGATATCCACTTCCTGCTGCCTGAATCCGGCCTGTCCATCATTGGCGAGCATTTCGTGCGGGTGCGCCATTGCCTGCTGGGGCTGGGCGACAAGGCGGCGCTGCGGGAGGTGAAGAGCCATCCTCAGGCACTGGGCCAGGTACGCCGCCATTTGCGGGCGTGGGGCATCGCGCCAGTGCAGTTTTTTGATACGGCGGCCGGTGCAGCTGCCGTGGCAGGCGAAGGCGATGCCAGTGTGGGTGCGATTGCCAGCCGGCTGGCGGGTGAGCTTTATGGGTTGAATATCCTGGCCGAAGGCGTGGAGGATGAAGATCATAACACCACGCGTTTCGTGGTGTTGAGCCGGGAGCCCGTGGTGCCGCCGCTGGGGCTGCCGGCGATGACCAGTTTCAATTTCGAGGTGCGTTCGGTGCCGGCGGCGCTGTTCAAGGCGCTGGGCGGCTTTGCCACCAATGGCGTGAACATGACGAAGCTGGAATCTTACCTGCGCGACGGCAAGTTTTCTCAGGCGGAGTTCTATGCCGAGATCGATGGATCTCCGCTGGAACCGCCGGTGGCACGGGCGCTGGAGGAACTGGCATTCTTCACCAACTGGGTGAAGATTATTGGCACCTATCCCCGCGCACGAGATCGGGCAGATTAATCAGGCGGGTGCGCGCAGCAGGCGCACCAGCGCCTTGCCGAAGCGTCGTTCGACGACGCGTTCCCAATCGCAGGTGAGGGGATCGGCCGCGGCCGTCTCGACGCTGACCAGCGCGCCCGGCGCAATCCAGCCGCGTTCGTGGAGATGGCTGAGCGCCGGATCGGCAAGGCCAAGGCCATAGGGCGGATCAAGGAAAACAAGGTGATGTGCGCGCGGTGCGCCGCCGATGCTGGCAACAGGGCTTTGCCGCACATCGCCGGTGGCGCCCATGGCGGCGAGATTGGCGCGGATGGCCTTCACGGCGGCGGCGTCATTATCGATGAAGCAGGCCGTGCCGGCGCCGCGCGACAGCGCTTCGATCCCCAGTGCGCCTGTGCCGGCGAACAGGTCGAGCACGTCCAGGTCTTCAAAGGTGCCGAGCCGGCTGGTCAGCATTGAAAAGATTGCTTCGCGGGCGCGGTCGCTGGTCGGCCTGGTCGATTCCCCGGCGGGGGCTTTCAGGGCGCGGCCCCGCCATTTGCCAGAGATCACGCGCATCAGCGCGGCTCCGTTTTGGTGGCCTTCAGCATCGCTTTCAGCAGGGCCACATCGGAATCCGGGATTTCATCGGCCATGCGCGGCGGCAGATCATCCAGGCCGATCGGGCCATAGGCAACGCGGATCAGCCGGTTCACCTGCAACCCGACATGTTCGAGCACGCGGCGCACTTCGCGGTTCTTGCCTTCGCGTATTGTGACGATCAGCCAGAGATTATGGCCGGTCTTGCGCTCGATATCGGCGAGGATGGGGCCGTAATGGACCCCCTCGATGCTGATGCCATCAGCCAGCGCCTCCAGCACCTTCTGCGTCACTTCGCCGAACGCGCGGACGCGGTAGACGCGCGGCACGCCCGAAGAGGGCAACTCTAGCGCGCGCTTGAGCTCGCCATCGGTGGTGAGCAGCAGCAGGCCTTCGGTGTTCATGTCGAGCCTGCCCACCGGCACCACGCGCGGCAGGCTGGGCGGCAGGATATCCATTATGGTCGGGCGGCCGGCGGGGTCGCGCGCGGCGGTCAGGAAGCCGGCAGGCTTGTGGAAACGATAGAGCTTGGCCGGCGCGATGCCGGCAACGGGCTCACCATCCACGGTGACATTGGCAAGATTGGTGATGTTGAGCGCCGGCGAGGTGAGCACTTCGCCATCGATGGCGATGCGGCCTTCGGCGATCATGCGTTCGATATCGCGGCGCGAACCGACGCCGGCACGGGCCAGCGCCTTGGCGATGCGCTGCGCAGCCACTTCGGTTTGCCGTACGGGGGCCGGGCCCCGCCTGATGCGCGGTTGTTCGGCGCGCGGCGCCGGCTTGCCGGGGCCAGCGGCGGGGCGGGCAGGGCGTTCGCCGCGCTGCGCACGTTCGGTGCGGGCCGGACGGTCGCGCAGGTCTGGCCGTGCACCCCTGGGTGGGCCTTCAGCCCGGTCAGGGCGCTCAGCGCGTTGCGGGCGTTCGGAACGGGCCGGCCGCGGCGAGCGATCATCACGCTGGGGGCGGTCGCCGCGTGGCGGGCGCTCGTTGGTTTCGGCGCGCTCGCGGCGGTCGCTCCAGCCCGCAGCGCGTTGGTCACGGCGCGATAGCGGCGGGGCTCCAGGCGGACGCTGGCCAGAGTGGGAGCCAGAGCGGACAGGCGAGCGCTGACCCGTTTTGGGGTCGGAGGGGCTGGCCGGGCGTTTGCCCCCGGTTGGTTTGCGTGGTGGTCGCATGGCGCATCCCATGCGGCCGGGCTGCCGGATTGTCAAAAAGAGAAGGGGGCAAAAAAGGGGGGTGGTGTTGCCACCGTCCCCCCAACTCAGTTCGGTTGATCAGGCGATCAGAATTTCACCTGGACACCGCCGTAGAAGAAGCGGCCGGTGTTGGTGAAGATTGCATCCCCGCCGGTGCCCAACAGGTCCAATGGTGGCAGTTGGTCGAAGATGTTGTCCACACCTACGTAGGCCGAAATACCTTTGTACACCTTGGCCGTCAAACGCACGTCCGAATAAGTGATGGCCGGGTAATAGACTAACGGCGTGGCATCGAGGTTCGTCGGCGGACGGCCCTGTTCCTCGTTCTGAGCTCCCCAGCTGTTAAGCGTTTGCTTGCTCAGGTAGCGGAAGCTGTAGAGCAAGTCGAAGCCTTTATAACCTACGGTCACGTTCAGCTGGCCGTTTAGCTCCGGATTGCCCAGCGTGCTACGCTCACGTGTCAGGCGGTCCGGCTCGGTGATCGAGGTGAAGACGTTCCGCTCCAGCAGCAGCGACACCAAGGCACGAACATTCAGGCGCCAGTCTTCACCGAACTTGTGGGTGTAAGCAGCATCAAAGTCGATGCCCTTGGTCAGCTGACGGGCAAAGTTGAAGGGACCCTGGATAAATGACTGGCCTGTGGTGGCAATGGCCACAGTCTGGCCGGCGTGCAGCACGCTGGACTGGCCACGGAAGGTACCATCCGGGTTGCGGAAGATCGCCGCGCAGAAGGAGTTGTTAATGCCGCCCGGATCGTCATAGCACTGGTTGATGACGGTCTGCGCGCCCACCGTGTTGATAGCATCGGTGAGGCTGATGCGATAGAAGTCAAAACTGGCCACGAACCCCGGCAGGTAGGACGGGGTGTAGACCATGCCCACCGTCCAGCTATCCGAGTTTTCAGCGAACAGGCCGGGGTTGCCGCCGCCAAGGCCGGAGATACCTGAAGCCGGACGGTTGGTGAACGGCTCGGTCACGCCCACGAAGGTCTGCGTGGTCGGCACACCGCCCGCACGGCAGTTGGCAACGCGGTTCGGGTTGTTGTTGATGTTCTGCTGACCGCAGGGATCCGACAGACCATTCAGGAACGTCTGCGACTGCGCAGCGAACAGATCGCTCTGCGTCGGTGCTCGGATGGCGCGGCCATAGTTGGCGCGGAAGCGCACATCTTCCACCGGACGCCAAACACCGCCAACGTTGTACGAATAGACGGTACCTGTATTTCCGCTGCTGTAATTGGAAATGCGACTGGCGGCTTCAACCGTCAGTTCCTTGAAAAATGGCACGTCCTTAAGGATCGGCAGGCGGACTTCGCCAAAGGCTTCCCAGACGTCCAGACGCGGCGGGTTGAAGTTGGCGATCGAGTTCAGGAAGGTCTGGCCGCCGCGGGTCACATCATCGAACGACGAGAAGCTGCGCTCCTGACGCCATTCGCCGCCGACCGAGAAGCCAACCGGACCGCCGGGCAGTTCGAACAGCTTAGCTGAATCGCCGGTAACGGTGGCGATTGCATTGAACTGTTCCGACCACTGGTTGCGGCTTGAAACCTGACCGATGTAGGCCAGTGCTTCTGCAGACGGTGCGCCAAGGCCGAACAGGTTGAGCGGACGGCAAGCCGGATCATCGTTGGTGGTGATGGCATCGTTGTTAACCGAGCAGACGATCGTGCCGGCTGTATTGCGCACCGCGTTCACCGCGTTGGTGAAACGGGCCAGGTGAACGTTGCCGCGGGTTTGATAGAAGGTTTCAACCCGCCCGTAGTTAAGGGCGACATTGTAGCTCCAGGTGTCCATGAAGCTGCCCTGTGCGCCCACCACGGCGCGGAATAATTCACGGCTGTGGTTTTCGCCGCGGCCACCGAAATCGATGTTGAAGCGCTGGATCTGGAAATTGCCGCTTGCAGGCAGTGATGTGGTCAGCAGGTCACGCGCCTGCGCGGTGAGGAACGGGTTGCTGACGTTCAGGGTGGGGTTCAGTGCGCCCGATGAGAAGGTCGGCTGTCCTTCCTGCAGCGATTCCGTGCGCACCCACTTGGCTTCGAAGTAGGGGCGGAACGCATCAGACACTTCGAAGCTGCCGATCAGGTTGGCGGCATAGCGCGTGTTGCCGATCTGCATCAGGCCGGTTTCACGCAGGGTCGAACCAAGGCCGCCCTGGCCATTGCCCGAACCGAACGGACGGAAATCGCGCGTCACCACGTTTTTCACGAGGCTGCCATCCGGGTTGAACACGAACACGTTGCCGAACTGCGAGGTGCCGAGCGCGTTGAACAGGCCCGAGCAATTCAGCGTGGCACGCGCACCGGGGACAACGCCCTGGCAGACCGAGGTGAAGGCGCCGCCGGTCGAAATTCCGATGTTCTTGATCCCGCTGATGAACTGGGTGTCGAATACCCCGTCGCCAGCCGCCGGTTCGGGAGTGCCGTTCGGGCCCGAAGTGGCGGTGTCTTGCACCAACTGGAACTGTGAACGGCCGGTGATAGCGCCTGTTTCCGGACGATCGGCAAAGAACAGAGGATCGCTCTTGTTATACTCGACCGACAGGGCGATGTTCCCACGACCGTCGGCGAAATTCTTGCCGGCGGTGATGGTGGCCAAATATTGGGTCGAGTCGCCACGTGACGATATGCCGGCTTGGGCGCGGCCCATAATGCCCTCGAAGTCACGTTTCAGCACGAAGTTGACGACACCGGCGATGGCGTCCGAGCCGTAAACCGACGAGTTGCCGCCGGTGACGATGTCGACGCGCTCGATCAGGTCAACCGGTATGGTAGACACGTCAACCGTGGCAGCCCCCGGTTGCGACGTGACGTGGCGGAGGCCATTTTGCAGCACCAGCGTGCGGTTGGTGCCCTGGCCACGCAAATCGAGGATCGACAGACCGGCGGTGCCGATGAAGCGGCCGCTGTTCTGGCTGGTGAAGGTCGGGCGGAATTGCGGCAGCAGCGCTAGGCGGTCACCAACGTTGACGGTGCCGTTCTGCAGCAATTCAGCCGCGCTCAGCGAAGTGATCGGCACGGTAGCATCGATGTTCTCACGCGCGATGCGCGAACCCGTGACAACCATCATTTCGGCGGCGGCCTCTTCGGCGGCACCCTGCGCGACCTTGGTTTCCTGGTCTTCGGCAGCGAAGGTCGGTGATGCAGCGATGGCCAGGGCGGATGCCCCCATTAGGATCAATGAACGCATGAAAGCCCCTCAATTGCTGTTTAAAAGATGATGTATGGCGAAATTGTTACGCTGCGAAAAGGGCGGAACCGCCATTTTGCGCTGTGCTGCGAAAAAGGAGCGCAAAACTGTTGCGCGAAAGCCTCATTTTTTGCGTGCGCGCTGGGCGCAGCCAATTGGTCCGCCCTGTTGCTCTTGCCCGCGCCATGCGCTAACCGGCCCGGCAATGCCCCTGTGGTGAAATTGGTAGACGCGCTCGACTCAAAATCGAGTGGAGAAATCCGTGCTGGTTCGAGTCCGGCCAGGGGCACCAAATCGCAGCGCCGCGAGCGCCGTCCGACAGCGCGGCTTTGCCGCACACTTGTTTCCTTCCTTTGGCGCTCCAGCAGTCGCGGCGGCTCCGCTGCCGGCTGCGCTTTCCTAGCCGGCCCCTGCGCATTTGAGGAAGGGTGACGCCCCCACCGCCCACTGATAGCCTCACCACCATGGCTCACGCAAAATACCCACTCACCTTCTCCCCGCTCGACCTAGGCTTTACCAGCCTCAAGAATCGCATCCTGATGGGATCGATGCACACCGGCCTTGAGGATATCGAAGGCGGGTTTGAGCGCATTGCGGCCTTCTTCGCCGAACGGGCGCGCGGCGGGGTGGGGATGATCATCACCGGCGGCATCGCGCCAAATCACGAGGCCGGCGGCGGCGGCAAGCTTTCGACTCCGCAAGAAGCGGCGCAGCACAGCATCGTCACCGAAGCAGTTCATGCCGCTGCGCCGGATGTGAAGATCGTGATGCAGATCCTCCATGCCGGGCCGTTGGCCGGTACGCCGGCGTGCGTCGCGCCATCGGCCATCCGATCCCGCATCGGGCGTTTCGTGCCCAATGAGCTGGATGCGGACGGAATCGAGAAGCAACTCGCCGATTTCGCCAACTGCGCCGTGCAGGCGAAGGCGGCAGGCTATGATGGCGTCGAGATCATCGGCTCGGCTGGCTATCTCCTCTCCACCTTCCTGGTCGAAAAGACCAACACCCGCACTGATGAATGGGGCGGCAGTTTCGAAAACCGCATGCGCTTCCCTGTCGAAGTGATCCGCCGCACCCGCGAAGGTGTGGGCAATGATTTCATCCTGATCTTCCGCATCCCGGCCATGGACATGCTGGAAGGCGGCATGTCGGGCGAGGAGGTGATCCAGTTAGCGCAAGCCGTGGAGGCTGCCGGCGCGACCATCATCAGCACGCACTTCACCTGGCACGAGGCCCAGGTGCCGACCATCGCCACCATGGTGCCGCGCGCCGCCTTTGCCGAAGTGACGGGGCGCATCAGGAAGTATGTGCGCGTGCCGATGATCACGTCGAACCGCATCAACATGCCGGATGTGGCGGAGCAGGTGCTGGGCGCCGGCCATGCCGATCTCGTATCGATGGCGCGGCCGATGCTGGCTGATGCCGATCTGGTCAACAAGGCGTTCGAAGGCCGCGAGGACGAGATCAACACCTGCATCGCCTGCAACCAGGCCTGCCTTGATCACACTTTCACCGGCAAGCTCACCTCATGCCTGGTCAATCCGCGCGCCTGCAATGAAACGCTGATGCCGGTGGTGCCTGCCGCCACGCAGCGCGATCTGGCCGTGGTTGGCGCCGGGCCGGCGGGGCTGGCCTTTGCCGTGGAAGCCGCCCAGCGCGGCCACAAGCTGACGATCTATGATGCCGGAGCGGAAATCGGCGGCCAGTTCAACCTGGCCAAGCGGGTGCCGGGCAAGGAGGAGTTCCACGAAACGCTGCGCTATTTCAGCCGGATGATCGAAAAGCTGGGCATTTCGCTGAAACTCAATACCCGTGTGGATGCTGACATGCTGGCGGCGGCCGGCCATGACGAGGTGATAGTCGCCACCGGCATCCGTCCGCGCACGCCCGACATGCCGGGGATCGATCACCCCAAGGCGGTGCCTTATATTGACGCGATCTTGGGCCGCAAACCCATTGGCCGCCGCGTGGCCATCATGGGGGCAGGGGGCATCGGGTTCGATGTGGCGACGTTGATCACCCATGCCGGCCCGTCTGCGGCCGTAGATATCCCGACCTTTTGCCGCGAATGGGGCGTCGATTTCGTCAACCACCCGCGCGGCGGTGTGACCGGGCTGGTGCCGCAGATTGAAAAGGCCGACCGCGAGGTGGTGATCCTGCAACGCCGCGACGGCGCGCCTGGCAAGTCGCTGGGCCGTACCACCGGCTGGACTCATCGGCTCAGCCTGGTTCGGCGCGGCGTGAAGATGATGGGCGGGGTTACCTATCTGAAGATCGATGATGACGGCCTGCACGCCCTTGTGAATGGTGAGCCCCGCCTGTTCGAGGTGGATTCCGTGATCATCTGCGCCGGGCAGGAGCCGGAACGGGCGCTGTATGATGCACTGGTGGCGCGGGGAATGAAGGCGAAACTGATTGGCGGCGCCAGCGAAGCGACGGAGCTCGACGCCAAGCGCGCCATTGCCGAAGCGACGGAATTGGCGTTGGCCAGCTAGCGTTACAACAGGGCGCAACCAGCGCCAGGGGAACCAGACCATGCATGCATTACCACGGCCGGGCTTCCGGCACGCAGCAGCAAGGGCGGTCATTATTCTGGCGGTGCTCGTTGCGGGAGCGGCACGTGCTGCACCGGTTCAAACCGACGACGGCGCCTATACGCGTTACGAATTGCTGGCGCCGGCGTCTCACAAGTTCCGCATCGTGTACGACATCACCGCCACGACCGCGGGGGCACGGGCCTATTTTAATCCCATCCGCACCGGCAGCATCGCCACCGACGAGCGCGTGACGGACCGGGCGACCGGTGCAGCGCTGGCCTTTGCCGAGGTCGATGGCGAAATTGCGCGTGCTGGCGGCGTTACCAACGCGCCGCCTGGCAGCAAGTATATCGCGGTCACGCTGGCGCGACCTGTGCCCGAAGGCGGCGGCGGGCGCATCCGGATCGACAAGACCTATGAAGACGCCAAGAGCTATTACACGGACGGCGATGCCATCGTTTTCGACCGCTCGCTGGGGATCAAGCGCAATGCTGTTGTCCTGCCGGCAGGCTACCGTTTGGCGTCGGTGAATGTGCCGGTGCAGGTGCTGCAACAGGCCGATGGCCGCATCGCGGTGTCGTTCCTGAACGTCACGCCGGCCCCGATGCCTCTGGTCATCCGCGCCGTTCCCAGCGGCCTGATTGCATCCGGATCAAGCATGGCCGCCAGGATCAGCGAACGCGCTGCCCAAACCCGCGAGATCGTCTATTATCTGCTCCCGCCCGAAACGCACAGTTTCGATCTGACCCATGATTATACCGAGGAACGGCCGGGGGTTGGCGCCTACGTCAACGTCGTTCGGGCCGGCAGTACGGTCTCCAACCCGTCAGCGCGCGACCTCGACACCGGTGCCGCGCTAACAACCGAGCTGGTCCGCGGCGCGGCGATTACCGCAATCGATCCCCGGGAAACCGGTGTGACCGCCGCGACTACGGCTGTGGTGTTCCGTTTTCCGCCCGTGGCGGCAGGGACCAGCCGGCGTATCCGCATCGCCGAAACCTACACAGATCCTGATCGTTACCGCATCGTGGCCGGCGAGCTTGTCTGGCACCGCGCGTTCGGTCGTCCGGCCAATGCCGTTGTGCTGCCAGCCGGTTGGGTGCTCACCAATTCGACGATAGCTGCAGCTGTCAGCACCACCGCCGATGGGCGGACGCGGCTGGATTTTCTCAATCCGCGCCCCGATGACATTGATGTGGTGATCACGGCCCGGCGGGCCGGTTGATGCTGAGCTGGATGCCCCGCGAGGATTCGAACCTCGATTAACGGTGTCAGAGACCGGAGTCTTACCTTTAGACGACAGGGCAACAGCCAGCGAAGGCCGGCGTTTACCGGCTGGGGCGGCCACGGTCAACCGTCTGATGTGGTCCAAATGCGCTAGTGTCCACAGCTGTGGCCGAAGTAGCGGATGATTTGCCATCATCCGATGAATTGGCTAGAGTGTTTTCAGGTTCCGCTGCGGCGGCGTCCCTTGGGGGCGCATGGTCAAGGCGGTATGTGAATGTGACTGGACTTGCCGATGCCGGCCCCGCTTGAATCTGCTGACGGCCCCCGCCGCGGCACCGCCGCCCGAAGCCGGATGCACCCATCCCAGCAGCGTCGCGCGCCAGCCTATGGCGCGCTTGATCTGGGCACCAATAATTGCCGATTGCTGATCGCCCGTCCATCGCCCGATGGCTTCACCGTGGTGGATGCCTATAGCCGCGTGGTGCGGTTGGGGGAGGGGCTGCTGGAAGCCGGTCGGCTGTCCGATGCCGCGATGGACCGCACCCTTGCCGCACTTTCGGCCTGCTCCGAAAAACTGGCACGCCGTGATGTACGGTTGACCCGCAATGTCGCCACCGAAGCCTGCCGACGCGCAAGCAATGGCCTGGCCTTCGTGGAGCGAGTATATCAGGAAACCGGCATCGCGCTGGATGTGATCAGCGCTGCGGAAGAGGCGCGGCTGGCGGTGCTGGGCTGCCATGTGCTGATTGATGGCGATGGCCCGCCGGCGCTGGTGTTCGATATTGGCGGCGGCTCAACCGAATTGATGCTGGTGGCGCCTTCGGGCGTAGGCGACGCGCCGCCGGCCATCATCGAGTGGATCTCAATGCCGTGGGGCGTGGTGTCTCTGGCTGAAACCGAACCGCAATGGCCGCAGGTTGCCGATCGCGTTGACGCCTACGACCGAATGCTGGCCGAGATGTGGCCCTGGCTTGACCGGTTTGCCGCGAAACTGGCAGCGCGCGGCGTGAGCGAGGTGCAGTTGCTGGGCACATCCGGCACCATCACCACGCTGGCCAGCGTGCAGCTGGGCCTCCCCGGCTATGATCGGCGGCGGGTGGATGGCTGTGCGGTGGATACGGCGGCCCTCGCTGCTTTGTGCCGGTCGATTGGGCACAGCAGCGTGGCTGAACGCGCCCGCATCGCCTGCGTGGGGCCGGATCGCGCCGAATTGATCGTGGCCGGCTGCGCTATCCTTGAAGCCATCCTTACCCGCTGGCCGGGCTGGCAGGTGCGGGTGGCCGATCGCGGCATTCGCGAAGGCATCTTGCGCACGCTGATGACGCGCGACGGTGTGTGGGCGGCTGGCAAATGAGTGGTGCAGGACCTTCCGGCCCCGGCGGCCGTTCGCGCGGTGGCAAGGTGCGGGTGAAGACCGCGCGCAAGCGCACGCCGCAATCAGCGGCCTGGCTGGAACGCCACCTGAACGATCCCTATGTCGCGGCCGCCAAGGCGCAGGGCTATCGCAGCCGTGCCGCCTTCAAGCTGAAGGAACTGGATGAACAGTTCGGCCTGCTGGCCGGCGTTGATCGCGTGGTCGATCTGGGCGCTGCGCCCGGCGGCTGGTGCCAAGTGGTGAAGCAGAAACGGCCAAAGGCGCGGGTGGTGGGCATGGATCTGCTTGCCATCGAGCCGCTGGCCGGCGTCGATCTGTTCCAGAAAGACATTACCGATGACGACAGCGAAGCGCTGATCCTCAGCGTACTGGGTGGCCCAGCCGATCTGGTGATGAGCGATATGGCCGCCAATACCGTGGGGCACAAGCAGACCGACCATCTGCGGACCATGGGCTTGATCGAGGTTGGGTTGGACATGGCCACGCGGCTGTTGCGGCCGGGCGGCAGTTTCCTGGCCAAGGTGCTGGCCGGCGGCGGCGACGGGCAGTTGACCGCGCTGCTGAAACGGCATTTCACCACGGTGAAACATGTGAAGCCACCCGCCAGCCGCAAGGGATCGAGCGAATGGTATGTGGTGGCGCAGGGTTTCAAGGCCACCCAACAGCCTGTTGAATAAGCAGACATTGCGTCGCACGCCGCGCACTGGCAAGCATTCGCAATGCGATTCATCCTGCCTCTTGCCCTGCTGCTGACCGCCGCCGCCCCGGCGCCAGCAATCGATGTCGCCCAGATGAAGCGGGACGTCGAAACATTGGCGTCAAACGCGTTTGAAGGCCGCGCGCCGACCACGCCCGGTGAGGCCAAGACCATCGCCTATCTGGCACAGCGCATGGCTGCCATTGGCCTGAAGCCCGGCAATAACGGGAAATGGCTGCAGCCGGTGCCGCTGGTTTCGATCACCACTGATCCGTCCGCGCAATTGCGTGTTGCGGGCGGAAGAGAGCCGATCGCGCTGGCGATGAACAGCGATGTGGCCGTGGCGACCCGGCTGGCGCAGAGCCAGGTGAGCGTGAACGCGTCTGACATCGTCTTCGTCGGCCACGGCATCGTCGCGCCGGAGCGGGGCTGGAACGATTACGCCGGCGTCGATGTGCGCGGCAAGACGGTGCTGGTGCTGGTCAATGATCCTGACTGGCGGACGCCGGCGATGGGCAAGGCCGCCGGGCCGTTCAACGGCCGCGCGATCACCTATTATGGCCGCTACACCTACAAATATGAGGAAGCGCGGCGCCAGGGCGCGGCGGCGGCGCTGGTCATCCATGATGATGAACCGGCCGGCTATCCGTGGGGCGTGATCGGCACCAGCGTCGGGCGGCCATCGCTGGGCCTGGATCAGGGCAGCGCGGCGCAGCCGGTGCTGCAATATCAGGGCTGGATCACGCGGAAGGCCGCGGCGCGTGTGCTGGCCAGCGCCGGCCATGATCTGGCCTGGCTGGAACAGGCCGCCACCCGGCCCGATTTCCGCGCCATCGCCACCGGCCTGACGGGCTCGCTGACGCTCGACAACACGGTGGAACGGTCGGTTTCGCACAATGTCGTCGGCCTGCTGCCCGGAACGAAGCGTCCAGACGAGGTGGTGCTGGTAACCGCCCACTGGGACCATGTCGGCCGCTGCAAGGCCGATGCGAGCGGTGACGATATCTGCAACGGCGCGCTGGACAATGCGTCGGGCACGGCCGGCGTACTGGCCTTGGCCGGGCATTTTGCCCGGGCGCCGCGCACGGAGCGCAGCCTGTTGTTCATGGCGGTGACCCTGGAGGAGGCTGGGCTGTTCGGTTCGGCCTGGTATGCCGATCATCCGATCTTCCCGCTCGGCAAGACGGTGGGCGGCGTCAACATGGACGTGCTGTCGATGAATGGCGCGCTTGATGGCTTCACCATCACCGGCGCCGGCCAATCGGAACTGGAGGCACTTGCGACCCGGTTGGCAGCTGCGCAGGGGCGCCGGCTGGTACCGGAAGCCTCGCCGGAAAAGGGCCGCTATTTCCGGTCCGACCATTTCAGCCTGGCACGCCAGGGCGTGCCGATGCTGATGGCGATCGGCGGCGGCGAACTGATCGGCAAGCCACCGGGAGCAGCGGAAGCGGCAGCCAAGGATTTTGTCGATAACCGCTATCACCAGCCATCCGACGAATATGATCCCAATTGGGATTGGGGCGGCGCGGTGCAGGACCTGACGCTGCTTGCCGATTTCGCCAGCACGCTGGCCAATGGCCGCGACTGGCCGAACTGGCTTCCCGACAGCGAATTCCGCACGATCCGCGACCAAAGCCGCGCAGGAGTGAAATAATGACTGCCCGCCAGCCCGCCGAGTGGGCGCCGCATGCTGCAACCTGGACTGCCTTTCCCTCCCATGCTGAGCTGTGGGAGGATGATCTCGTCGCGGCACAAGTGGAAGTCGCCGAGATGGTGCGCGCCATTGCCAAAGGCGAGCGCGTTGAACTGCTGGTGGCAAATGCCGACGCCGCTGCCGCAGCCCGGGCGTTGCTGGGCGATGTGGATGTGCAGCTGCACGATTATGGCTTTGGCGATATCTGGCTGCGCGACACCGGGCCGTTGTTCCTGCATTCGCCGCACGGCATGGCGGCGGCCGGATTTCGCTTCAATTTCTGGGGCGGCAAATATGATCTGCCCGGCGATGAGGGTGTTGCCGCCTTTGTTGCCAATATGACGAAAACTCCGCTGGCAAAGCACGGCTGGGTCCTCGAAGGCGGCGCCATCGATGTGGATGGCACGGGCCTGGTGGTGACCACGGAGCAATGCCTGCTCAATCCCAATCGCAACCCCAAGATGGATCGGGTGGAAGTGGAAAGCCATCTGCGCCGCGATCTGGGGCTGGACCGGGTGCTGTGGCTTGGCGACGGCCTGCTGAACGATCACACCGATGGCCATGTCGACAATCTGGCGCGGTTCGTTGGCCCCGGCCGGCTGGCGCTGCCGGTAGCGGCGGGCAAGGATGATCCCAACAAAGATGTCTACGAAGACGCATGGGATCGCGCCCGCGATTTCGGGCTGGACGTGGTGCCGGTGCCGTCACCGGGCAAGGTGCTGCGCGATGGCGAGATCATCCCGGCCAGCCACATGAATTTCTACATCGCCAATGCCGTTGTGGTTGTGCCGCTCTATGGCGCCGCCAGCGATGACGACGCGGTGAAGGCCATCGCCGCGCTGTTCCCCGATCGGGAGGTGATCGGCATGCGCGCTGACCATATTCTCACCGGCGGCGGCAGTTTCCACTGCATCACCCAGCAGCAGCCGAAATAGGCCAGGACTGGAGGGCATCTTTCGCCCGCCACATTCGTGCGCTAGGGGCGCAATCATGACCCGCACCATCACCGTCGCCGGCCTGCAACTGGCCTTCTCCGGCAATCGCGATGCCGATATCGCCATGACTGTCGCCGCCGCCCGCGCCGCTGCTGACGGCGTCGATGTCGTGCTGCCGCCGGAATTGTTCGAAGGCCATTATTTCTGCCGGCATGAAGACGAAGGCCTGTTCGTCAATGCCTTGCCGCTCGACAAGCATCCGGCGGTGGCCGCCATGCGCGAAGTGGCGCTGGAAACGAAGACCTATATCCCTTGTTCCTTCTTTGAGAAGGACGGCCATCATCATTACAACAGCCTCGCCATGATCGATGATGGCGGCAATGTGATGGGCGTCTATCGCAAGAGCCACATCCCCGACGGACCGGGCTATGAAGAGAAATTCTATTTCCGCCCCGGCAACACCGGCTTCAAGGTGTGGAACACCAGGAAAGGCGTGATCGGCGTCGGCATCTGCTGGGATCAATGGTATCCCGAAACCGCCCGCGCCATGATGCTGATGGGCGCCGAAGTGCTGCTCTATCCAACCGCCATCGGCACTGAGCCGCATGATCCGGATCTCGACACCCGCCGGCTGTGGCGGCGCGCGATGGTCGGCCATGCCGTGTCCAACGTCGTCCCCGTGCTGGCCTGCAACCGCATCGGCACCGAAGAGGCTGGCACGCCGCACGCGCAGACCTTCTATGGCACCAGCTTTGCCTGCGATCAGCGTGGCGACATCATCGATGATCTGGATAATGCGACGCCGGGCGTGGTGAAGGCGACGTTCGATCTCGATCTCGCGGCCCGCCACCGCGCCGCCTTCGGCTTTTTCAGGGACCGCCGGCCCGAACTCTATGGGCGGCTGGCGCAGGACATCTGAAGCTCAGGCTCGATAGGCGAGGGTCGATCCGAGCGCGGCCTTGAACATGTCCGGCGTCAGTAGGCCGGTGTTGGTGTTCAGCCGGCTGCAATGGTAGCTGTCCACCAGCACCACGCCCGAAGGCAGCTTGTGCGCCACGCCGTGGCCGAAGCGATACTTAGGCAGCTTGCCGCCGACCGCCTTGATCGCGGCCTGGTGTGCGGTTTCGCCCAAAGCCACCACCACTTTCAAGGCGGGCAGGGCGGCCAGTTGTTCGGCGAGATAGGACCGGCAGTTATGTTTCTCCGCCGTTTCGGGCAGGTTGCCTGGCGGCGCGCAGGCCACGGCGTTGGTGATGAACAGGCCCGGCGCATCCCAGCCATCGGGTGTTTCGGTGGCCAGCCCCAGTTCGGCCAGCGTGCCAAACAGCATCTTGCCGGCTTCGTCACCATGGAACGGCTTGCCGGTTCGGTTGGCGCCCTTCAGGCCGGGTGCGAGACCGACGATGGCGAGCCAAGCCGAAGCATCACCAAGCGGTGGCACTGGGGCGTTCCACCAGCCGGAATGGCGCGCCACCTGCTCTGTGCGATAGGCGGACAGGCGCGGGCACAAGGCGCAATCCTTTGGCGGGGTTCCGGGGTGCAGGGTCTCGTCAGTCATCACCCATGCCTGTAGGGGCTCAGGATAATATGGCAATCATACTTGTCGCGCTGGGATCGAACCGCTGCCACGGCCGCCATGGCCGGCCGGCGGGCGTGGTGCGCGCGGCGCTGGTGGCATTGGCGGGGCTGGGGCTGCTGGAGCGCGTATCGCCCATCTTCACGACGGCCCCGATCGGCCCGGGCAGCCGCCGTTATGCCAATGCGGTGGCGGCTTTGGAGTGGGGTGGCAGCCTGCCTGATCTTCTGCGTGCGCTGAAAGATATCGAGCGGGACTTTGGCCGCAGGCGCGGGCAACGCTGGGGGGATCGGGTGCTGGATCTCGATATTCTTGCTGCCGGCGCTACTCAGTTGCGTCTGCCCGGCCTTGCCGTGCCGCACCCGCGCCTTGCTGAACGGCGTTTCGTGCTTGATCCTCTGGTGATGGTAGCGCCCGATTGGCGGCATCCGGTGACGGGGCATAGTGCAAGACAGTTGCACGCCCGCGCGCTTCGCCCTAAAGGCCTGCCCGCGTCAGATGCGCGCCCAATGTTGCCAGCGGCTTTTGGGGGTCCTTAGCTCAATCGGTTAGAGCGCCCGCCTTTTAAGCGGTAGGTTTCGGGTTCAAGTCCCGAAGGACCCACCAAGCCGCAGCACGGCTTGGTGGCTGTGGGAGGCGCAAACGCCAGAGCTCGCGCAAGGCCGGCCGGGCCCGTCACGACCGCACCTTGCCAACACACTCCCCCCAACGCACTCTGCCCCAAGGTGGAAGCATCCATGCCATTGTCCGACTACAGCCTCAGCAATTTCACCGCCGGCCCGTACACGCGGCCCGTTTACCGGCGCGGTAGCGGTCCGGCCGTGATCGTCATCCACGAAGTTCCGGCGTTGCACACGCTGGTGATTGATTTTGCCGACCGGCTGGCGGCGGCCGGCATGACCGTGATTTGCCCCAGCCTGTTCGGCACGCCCGGTTCGGTGCCCACGAAAGCCGCGGCGGTGAAGCAATTGTTCCTCAACATCTGCATCCGCCGCGAGTTTTCGGCCTGGTCCGACGGCCGCTCCAGCCCGATTGTCGATTGGCTGCGGGCGCTGGCGAAACAGGCGCATGAAGAATGCGGCGGGCCGGGCGTGGGGGCGGTGGGCATGTGCTTCACCGGCGGCTTCGCGCTGGCGATGATGACCGAGCCCAGTGTGATCGCCCCGGTGCTGAGCCAGCCCAGCCTGCCCATCCGCGGCGCCAAAACCCGCAGCATCGATGCAACGCCCGCCGAGATCGCCTGCGTGCGCGCACGCTTCGAGAAGGAGGATCTGTCACTGCTCACTCTGCGCTATCACTCCGATGCGCTGGTGCCGGATGCCCGCTTCCGCCGCTATGAACAGGAATTTCCCGGCCGGGTCGAAACCATCGAGCTGGCGGACGAACATGCCCGCACCGGCACCGGCATGGCCCCGCATAGCGTGCTGACCGTGCATCTGCCCAACGATGGCCCTGGCAAGGCGGCGGAAACCCGGGTGATTGGCTTTCTGGGACAGCGACTTGGGATTGGTGACGCTGTGCCCACTTGATTGCCAGCGCAACTGCGGCCACATCGCTGTTGCACTGCAACTACAGGAATTTTCCCATGTCTGCCGCCTCTATTGCCGCTCTGGCTGCCTCTGTCGCTACCATGACGGCCACCACCGCCGCCGCCCAACAGGCAGTGCTGCCCGGGGGCACCAGGGTAACCGAGGTCAAGGCCGGTAGCGGGGTCCTTGCCGAACCGGGCCGTGCCGTGGCGGTGCATTACACCGGCTGGCTTTATGTGGACGGCGGTAAGGGCACGAAATTCGATTCCTCACGCGATCGTGGCCAGCCCTTCATCTTCACGCTGGGCTTGGGCGAAGTGATCATGGGCTGGGATGAAGGCGTGGCCGGCATGAAGGTTGGCGGCCAGCGTACGCTGATCGTGCCGCCGGAAGCCGGCTATGGCGAGCGCGGCGCCGGCGGCGTGATCCCGCCCGGCGCGACGCTGATGTTCGACGTTGAACTGCTGGCGGTGCAATAATGGCTTCCGCCGCGCCGGCTGATCTGGCCATCACCCCGCGCAACCTTCGCTTTGGCCGCGATGAAGTGCGCGGGCGCTGGTGGCTTGGCGGCGATGCTGTCGCCACCGCCTGGCACAATGCGCTTTCGGCCAGTTTCCCGGCCGGCGAAGCCTTTTTCATCGAAACCGTGCGGCGGTTCCGGGATCAGGTGCCAGCGGAGCTTGCCGCGCAGATCGACCAGTTCGTGAAACAGGAATCCCACCACACTCGCGAGCATGTTGCCTTTAACCGGCAGGTGACGGGTGCCGGTTACGACATCGCCGCCATCGACAAGCGCATCGCCGACAGCCTGGTGCAGGCGCGCACCACCCACCCGGTGGCGCAATTGCTGGTGACGGTGAGCCTGGAACATTTCACCGCCATCTTCGCCCACGCCATGCTGGCGCGCGCCGGACAGCAGTTCGACGGCGCGTCGGCTGAAACCCGCGCGATGTGGATCTGGCACGCCATCGAAGAGATTGAGCACAAGGGGGTTGCCTTCGATACCTACATGCACATCACCCGCAGCCTGAAGCCGGCGAAACGCTGGGCGATCCGCAGCCTGGTATTCTTCCGCGTCTCGCGCAATTTCATCGCGAACCGGGTGAATGATGCGCTGGCCCTGCTGGCGCAAGACGGCATCACCGGATGGCGGGCCAAGGCGCGGCTGTGGTGGTATCTGCTGGGCACGCCCGGCGTGCTGCGCCAGGTGGCGCTGCCATGGGCCAGCTATTTCCGCCCCGGATTTCATCCGTGGGATCATGATGATCGCGCGCTGATCGCGGCGCACGAAGCCGCGATGGCGCCGGTTCCGGCCTGATCCGCAGTCGTGGCCACCATCCCCGTCTTGCCCGGCATGCCCGTGCTGGTGCTGCAGGGCGGCGGCGCCTTGGGTAGCTATCAGGCCGGCGTGTTCGCAGGCCTCGACGATATGGGCTATTGCCCCAAGGCTGTCGCCGGGATTTCGATTGGGGCCATTAACGGCGCGCTGATCGCCGGCAATCCGCCTGAACGCCGCCGCGAACGGCTGATGACCTTCTGGGAACGCGTGACCGGCAGCCCCGGCCTGAATTTCCTGTTTCCGCCCGGCATCATGATGGCCGAGATGCTGCGCCATCAATGGGCAGCGGCTGGCACCGCCGTATGGGGCGCGCCCGGCTTCTTCCGGCCGCGCTGGCCGTGGCAGAGCGGCAGCCAGACCGCCCTGTATGACACCACGCCACTGCGTGACAGCCTGAACGAACTGGTGGACTGGGACTATCTCAACGGCGGCCCGGTGCGGCTGGCGGTGGGGGCGGTCAATGTCGAAACCGGCAATTTCCGCTATTTCTGTTCGGCGCAGCAGCGCCTGGACGTGCGCCACGTGATGGCATCGGGGGCGCTGCCGCCTGGCCTGCCCCCCGTGGAGATTGACGGCCAATGGTGGTGGGATGGAGGGCTGGTGTCCAACACCCCGCTCGATCATGTGCTCGACGATCATGACGATGCTGATCTCACGATCTTTCAGGTCGATCTGTTTCCCGCGCGCGGGGCGCTGCCCACCAGCCTGCCCGAAGTGGAGGAGCGCGCCGCCGACATCCGCTTTTCCAGCCGCACGCGCTTCACCACCGATGCCCAGGCCCGTCTGAACGGCCCGCGCGAGGCGTGGAGCAAGTTGGCGGCGCGGCTGCCGGCTGAACTGCGCGACAGTGCCGAAGCGAAGCTGCTCGACCGGTTGGCGCGTGGCCGCCGGGCCGTGGTGGCGCAACTCGTCTATCGTGATCAGCCCTGGCAGGGCGCTGCCAAGGGCCGCGAATTCAGCCGCGACACGATGCAAGTCCACTGGCGACAGGGTGTGGCTGATGTCGCGGCCATGCTGGAACGCCGTGGCTGGGCCGGGCTGCCGACCGGGCCGGGTGTCTGGAGCTTCGACGCCACCGCGCAGCCCTGAATCTGCGGCCTCTTTGCCGCCGCCATATTTCTGATACGCTCACCCCTGCGCGGCGATGTGCTGTGCGGGAACGAGGCTGGCGCCACGCAGCGACTGGCCCGCACCGGGGGAGAACGTCCATGGGCGCTGGTGATCATGTCGATCTGAATGGCTTCATCGCAGGGGTGAAGCGGCGCAATCCGGGTCAGGATGAATTTGTGCAGGCCGTCACCGAAGTGGCGGAGGATATTTTCGACTTCATAGGCGACAAACCGAGATATCACGAAGCCCAGATCCTGCGCCGCATCGCCGAGCCCGATCGTGTTGTGTCGTTCAGGGTGTGCTGGGAGGATGACAACAACAATATTCGCGTGCAGCGCGGCTGGCGGGTGCAGAACAACAACGCCATCGGCCCCTACAAGGGCGGCATCCGGTTTCACCCATCGGTCACCGAGAGCGTGCTGAAGTTCCTGGCGTTCGAGCAGACCTTCAAGAATGCGCTCACCGGCCTGCCGATGGGTGGCGGCAAGGGCGGCTCCAACTTCAACCCCAAGGGCAAGAGCGTGAATGAAATCATGCGCTTCTGCCAGAGCTTCATGACTGAACTGTATCGCCATATCGGCGCGGATGTTGATGTGCCGGCTGGCGACATCGGCGTAGGCGGGCGCGAGATCGGCTTCATGTTCGGTCAGTACAAGCGCATCACGAACCATTTCACTGGCGTGCTCACCGGCAAGGGGCTGGAATGGGGAGGCAGCCTAATCCGCACCGAGGCCACCGGCTATGGCGCGGTCTATTTCCTGCAGAACATGCTGAAATCAAAAGGCATGGACGTGGCCGGCAAGACGGCGGTGATCTCCGGATCGGGCAATGTGGCGACGCACGCAGCGGAAAAGATCGTGCAGCTGGGCGGCAAGGTGCTCACCCTGTCAGACAGTGAGGGCTTCATTCACGATCCCGATGGCATCACCCAGGACAAGATCGACTGGGTGAAAACCCACAAGACCCACCGCCGCGGCCGCATTTCGGAATATGCGACGGAGTTCAAGGGCTCCACCTTCCACGGTGGCGGCGCCCGGCCGTGGGGCGTGCCCTGCGATCTGGCGCTGCCCTGCGCCACCCAGAATGAACTCAATGGCGCGGAGGCGAAACTGCTGCTGCAAAATGGCTGCATCGCGGTGGCCGAAGGCGCCAACATGCCCACCGATCTGGATGGCGTGCACATCTTCAAGGCAGCGCGCATCCTCTATGCTCCGGGCAAGGCGTCCAACGCTGGCGGGGTCGCGGTTTCGGGTCTGGAAATGAGCCAGAATTCGGCGCGCATGAGCTGGAAGGAAGAGGAACTGCAGGCGATGCTGAAGGACATCATGTCCGGCATCCATGATCGCTGCCTGGAATATGGCCACTCCGCCGATGGCCGCACCGATTATGTGAAGGGTGCCAACATCGCCGGTTTCAAGAAGGTCGCCGATGCCATGCTGGCCTTTGGCGTCGTCTAATGGCCGGCATCATCGATCGCCGCATCTGCGCCGAAATCGACGGGCCGTTCGTGCTGTTCCTGATCGGCATCCGCATCAACCGGTTGTGGAAAGTGGGCAGCTGGGGGCCGACGTTCAGCGCGATGGGGCCGATGATCGCCGAACTGTCGCGAAAGCCAGAACTTGGCCTGCTGCACAACCGCACCCACTTCGGCTTTCCTGCCACGATGCTGGTGCAATATTGGCGCAGCCTCGATCATCTGCAGGCCTTTGCGACGTCGCGCGACCAACTGCATCTGCCGGCCTGGACACGCTTCAACAAGGCGGTGGGCAGCAACGGCGATGTCGGCATCTGGCATGAGACCTATCTGATCGAGCCGGGCCAGTATGAGAATGTCTACAACAACATGCCGGCCTATGGACTGGCGGCGGCGGGCACGATCCACGATGCAACCGGCCCGCGCGCCCGCGCCGATGGCCGCCGCGAGGCACAGATTTCAGGAGTGTGAGCGATGACCAAGGCCTCTGATCTGCTGGTGCAATGCCTTGAGGCAGAGGGCTGCGAATATGTGTTCGGCGTGCCCGGCGAGGAGAATCTGGATTTTCTCGACAGCCTGCAACGATCGACCAAGATCCGCCTGATTCTGACCCGCCACGAACAGGGCGCCGGCTTCATGGCCGCCACCTATGGCCGCCATACCGGCAAGGCGGGCGTGTGCCTCGCCACGCTCGGGCCAGGCGCGACCAATTTCGTCACCGCGGCGGCCTATGCCTTTCTGGGCGGCATGCCGATGCTGATGATTACCGGCCAGAAACCCATCAAGAAATCGAAGCAGGGCCGGTTCCAGATCCTCGATGTGGTCGACATGATGCGGCCGATCACCAAATACACCCACCAATTGGCCAGCGCCGACAACATCCCGGCCCGCACCCGCGAAGCCTTCCGGCTGGCGCAGGAGGAGAAGCCCGGTGCCACCCATCTGGAGCTGCCAGAGGATATCGCCCACGATCCCACCGATGCCGTGCCGTTCAAGCCAAGCTACGCCCGCCGGCCGCTGGCGGACTCCAAGGCCGTGTTGGCCGCCGTGCGCGCCATCGAGGCGGCGAAATCGCCGATTTTGGTGATCGGTGCCGGCGCCAACCGCACGATGACCAGCAAGATGCTGCTGGAACTGATTGAAAAGACAGGCATTCCGTTCCTGACCACGCAGCTGGGCAAGGGCGTGATCGACGAACGCCACCCGCAGTTCCTCGGTTGTGCGGCGCTTTCGGCCGGGGATTTCGTCCATGCTGCGATTCGCCGGGCGGACGTGATCGTCAATATCGGTCACGATGTGATTGAAAAACCGCCCTTCTTCATGGCGGGCGATGCGACCACCGTGATCCACATGAGTTTCCGTTCGGCGGAGGTGGACCCGGTATATTTCCCGCAGATCGAGGTGATCGGCGATATCGCCAATGCGGTGTGGCAGTTGAAAGAGGCGATCCGTGTCCAGCCGCACTGGGATTTTGCCGCCATGCTGGCTGCGCGTGCCGCCGAAGTGGCCCACCGTGACGCCGCGGTGGCGGATTCGCGCTTCCCGATCTACCCGCAGTATCTGGTGAGCGAGATCAGGAAGGTGATGCCGGACGATGGCATCATCGCGCTCGACAATGGCGTCTACAAGATCTGGTTCGCCCGCAACTACACCGCCTATCACCCCAACACCGTGCTGCTTGATAACGCGCTGGCCACGATGGGGGCAGGCCTGCCCAGCGCGATGGCGTCGAACATGGTCTATCCGGATCGCAAGGTGATGGCGATCTGCGGCGACGGCGGCTTCATGATGAACAGCCAGGAGATGGAGACCGCGGTTCGCCTCGGCCTCAACCTCACCGTGCTGATCCTCAACGACGGCAGCTACGGCATGATCCGCTGGAAACAGGCCAACATGGGCTTCAAGGATTGGGGCCTGGAATATGGCAATCCGGATTTCGTCAAATATGCCGAATCCTATGGCGCCCACGGCCACCGGGTGACCAGTGCTGAGATGCTGCCAGGCCTGATGGCGCATTGCCTGAACACGCCGGGCGTCCACCTGATCGATTGCCCGGTGGATTATAGCGACAACGACCGCATATTGAATAGGGACATCAAGGAACTGAGCGCCAAGCTGTAATAGCTGGGAAAATTTGCCCTGCGTAACAACACCCCCGTTGACCGCTCTGTCTCCACTGGGCACGGCAGATGAATGGAGCCCGCGCCGCACCCGCCCGAACCTGCCCGCCCATTGGGCCGGGTGTGGCTGGTGGCAAACCGCGCCAGCCGTTCTACCGATGAAGGCCGTATCGCCGCGTTGGAGGCGGCCTTGCAGTCTGCTGGCGCAACCATCGCCGGCAGCAGCAATTTCCCGCTTGAGCCAGCTCCGGAAGCTGCCGATTTGGCCGGCATCGACACGCTGGTGGTCATGGGCGGCGATGGCACGCTGGGCGCGGCCAGTGCGGCAGCCAAGGGCTGGGATGGCCAGTTTCTTGCCATCCCAGGCGGCACCATGAACTTGTTGCCCAAGGCGCTGCACGGCGACGCCAGCCTTGAGGCCATCGTGGCGGTGGCCGGGCAGGGGGTGCTTGCCCATGTGCCGGTGGTGCGCGCCGCTGGTCACACCAGTTACTGCCGGATTATCATCGGGCCGCTCACCCGCTGGGCACTGGCGCGGGAGAATGCCCGCCATGGCCGCATCTGGCGGGTGTTGCAGGCGGTGCGGTTGTCGCTGGCGCGGGGGTTTTTGGGCGGGGTGAAGGTGGCCGGTCAGCCCGGCCGCAACCCCGGTGTGCTGGTGATGCCGGGCGATCAGGGCCTGGAAGTGGCGCTGTTTTCTGGCCGCGGGCTGGCCGATGCGATGGCAGTGGCAGTGAACTGGCTGCTGAATGATTGGCGCGCCGCTGCCAGCGTGACGGCGTTCACGGCGCCTGAACTGGTGGTGGGCCGTCGCCGTATGGTGCGATGCCTGTTCGATGGCGAGCTGCGCCGCCTGCCGCCGCCCGTTCGTTTCGTGCCCGGTTGGTCCGATCTGCGCTACATCCGCACCTTGGCCTAGCCGGCCAGTTTGCGCGCCGCCGCGAAGAATGTCTCGATTCGCGCCGGCGTTGCATCGCGGATGGTGCCGACCACTTTCATGTGCGTCACCTTCAGGCCGACGAAATCCAGGATCTGCCGGCGCAGCACATTGAGCCAGCCGTTGCGATAGCCCAGCCACAGATACCAGGGCGGTGTATCGGCAGTGATCAGCACCCGGGCGGTGCGGCCTTCAAAAAGCTTTTTGGGGAAATGCCCGTCGCCTTCATAGGCAAAGGCGATGCCGGGCAGGAAAACACGGTCGATCAGGCCCTTCAGCTTGGCCGGCGCAGCGCCCCACCACAAGGGGTGCACCAGGATGAGCGTGTCGCACCAACGCACGGCATCAAGAAATAACTGCAGGTCAGGCTCATGGTCTTGGCGGTGCCTGTAGCCGTGGGCGAGATTGGGATCGAACTGCATTGCCGACAGGTGCAGCAGCTTCACCTCTGCGCCGCGCGCCCGCGCCGTTTGGGCGGCTGCAGAGGCCAGCGCGCTGCACAGGGATGTGCCATCGGGGTGGCCATCCAGCACCAGCACGCGCGAACTTGGGGCGGCCATCAGCGATCCTTTTGAAATTGCCCGGGGTCTCTACCAGCGTTCCGCGGCGTCGTCGTCGATGCCTTTTGCCTCAACCCAGCGCGTCGTGCCGTCGGCCCATTCCTCGCGCTTCCAGAACGGGGCCTTGGTCTTCAGCCAGTCCATCAGGAACTGCGCGGCGGCGAAGGCGTGAGGGCGGTGGGGGGAGGCGGTGACGACCAGCACTATGCTATCGCCGGGCAAGAGGCGTCCGTGGCGGTGGATGATGGTGCCAATGGTATCGGGCCAGCGGACGGCGGCATCGGCGGCAATGGCCTGCATCTGGGCCAGCGTCATTGCCGGATAATGTTCAAGGGTCAGGGCAACAAGGCCCTCATCGGCGCGCACCAGCCCGGTAAAGGCGACAGCGGCGCCGAGATCGGTGCGGCCGGCCAGCAGCGCGGCCTGTACGATGGCGGAGTCGAAGGGCTCGCTCTGGAGCCGCGCGGCAATCATCCGCCTGTCACCGGCGGAAAGATGGCAATTTCGCGCGGGTTGTTCAGCGGCGTGGCGGCGGTGGCGAAGGCCTGATCCACGGCAATGCGGATGCGGCTGCGATCGGCGAGGGCGGCGGCATGGCCGGGGCTGCGGGTCGCGAGCCAATCGAGCAGGGCCGCGACCGTGGTGAGTTCGGCGGGCAGGGTGATCGTCTCGCTGTCCGTGCCTACCATCTCGCGCACCCAGGCAAAATACAGCAAGTGCACCATCACATGTGCTTCAGGCCGACGCGCAGATAATCATAGCCGGTGATGAGCGTGAGGATGGCGGCGATCCAAAGCGTGACAAGCCCGATGATCTCGGCTGGCAGCCAGGGCAGGATCGGCACGGCGCCAACCAGGATCAGCGCCCCCAGTGCCACCAGTTGGGCCGTGGTCTTCCACTTGGCGAGCTGGCTGACGGGCACCGAGACCTGCACCCCGGCCAGATATTCGCGCAGGCCCGAAACGAACATCTCCCGAAGCAGGATGATCAGGCCGGCAATCACGCTCCACCCATGCAATATCTGGGCATCGACCAGCATCAGGATGACGGCGGCCACCATGATCTTGTCCGCAATCGGATCAAGAAACTGGCCGATTTTCGAGACCGTGCCCCACGACCGCGCCAGATAGCCATCGAAATAATCCGTTATCGCCGCCAGCGTGTAGAGCCCGAACGCTGCCAGCCATTCCCAAGGGTTGGGCCCCCACATCAAGGCAACAAGGCCGGGCACCGCGAGGATGCGCGACAGGGTGAGCAGATTGGGGAGGCTGGACAACACCCGCCCTTCATAGGCAATCCAGCGCCAAGTGCAAAGTTACCGAAAGGCTTGCTCATGAAGGTTTCTGATGCCGTGCTGTCGCGCCGTTCGGTGCGGGGCTTTTTGCCGACGCCAGTCGATGGCGACGTGATCCGCCGGGTGGTGGAAAAGGCGGCGTGGGCGCCATCGGGTGGCAATCTGCAGCCCTGGCACATCGATGTGGTGGGCGGTGAAAAACTGGATGAACTAAAACGCATCATGCTGGGCAAGCTGATGGGCGGCGGCCAAATGGAGCCGACCGAGTATGACATCTATCCCAAGGAACTGCCCGAACCGCACAACAGTTACCGGTTTGCCGTGGGCGAGGAGCTCTACAGCCGGCTCGGCATCCCACGTGAGGACAAGGCCGGGCGCCGCATGTGGTTTGCGCGCAATTTCCAGTTCTTTGGTGCGCCGGTTGCCTTGTTCTGCTCGGTCGATCGCCGCATGGGGCCGCCGCAGTGGAGCGACCTTGGCATGTATCTGCAGTCGCTGATGCTGCTGCTGAAGGAAGAAGGGCTGGATAGCTGCCCGCAGGAATGCTGGGCGATCTATCCGAAAACCATCGGGGAGTTCATCGGCATTCCGGAAGAACGCATGTTGTTCACCGGCATGGCGATCGGCTTCATCGATCCGGATGACAAGGCCAATCTCTCCCGCCCGAGCCGCGCACCGATGAGCGACTGGGCCGCCTTCCACGGCCTTTGATCCCCGCATCGGCCCTTGCCGCCACCTTGCTGTCGGCGCTGATCCATGCCGGCTGGAACCTGTTCCTGAAGGGCAGCGCCGGGGATCGGCTGGTGGACTTGGCAGTTCTGGGGCTGGGAGGATCGCTGTTCGGCGTCGTGTTGATCACGATTTTCGGCGCTCCGGTGGCCGGGGCATGGCCGTTCATTCTCGCTTCCAGCGCCATTCACCTCGTCTATTGGACGGCGCTCACCAAGGGTTATGCCGCCGGGGACATGAGCCATGTTTACACGATTGCCCGCGGGATCGCTCCGGCGTTGGTGACGCTGGGGGCAGTGATCTTCGCTGCTGAAGTCCCGGGCGTGGGGCAGGGGCTGGGGGTCGCAGCCATCAGCATCGGTGTGATGCTGGTTGGCGTGAACCGTCACGCGCCGCTGGCGGCGACGGCCTGGGCACTGCTCACCGGAGCCATGATTGCCGGCTATTCTTTGGTTGATGCGATGGGCGCGCGGGTGAATGGCGACGTGTTCAGTTACAAGGGCTGGGGCGCGGTATTCACCTTCCTGCCCATCAGTCTGTTCGTCATCGCCCGGCGCGGCCCGGCAGGTTTCGCCGCGGCGGCGGCCGGGCGCTGGCGGCAGGGGGTGTTCGCCGGCGCACTCTCCAGCGCGGGCTTCATGCTGGTGCTGTGGGCCCAACTTCGCGCGCCCATCGGCCCGATCACGGCGCTGCGCGAAACCAGTGTGCTCTTCGGCGCAGCACTGGCGGCGCTGTTGTTGAAGGAAAGGGTAACGCCCAGGCGCTGGGCCGGCGCGCTGGTGGTGTGTGCCGGCGCGATGCTGATCGGCTTTTCGGGTTAAGCCTCTCTCGCCCCCAGCCCGAGCAATTTCTTCGTCCGTGCGATGAAGGCGGTGTTGTCGCCGCCTTCCTGCACCGGCGAGACTTCCGGTACCTTCAGCCCGCGCTGTACGGCGGGGCGGGCGACGATGGCGTCGACCCAGCGGGACAGGTGCGGTAAGGGCGCCAGGTCCACCCCGGTCCAACCCGCGGTGCGCACCCAGCAGAAATGCGCGATGTCGGCGATGCTGTAGTCCCCGGCCAGATAGTCGCGATCCGAAAGCCTGGCATCGAGGATGGTGAACAGCCGCTTCACCTCGCCCAGGTAACGCGCCTGCACCGCCGGCAGTTTTTCCGGCCAATAATGGCCGAAGAGATTGGCCTGGCCCATCATCGGCCCCAGTCCGCCCACCTGCAGCATCAGCCATTGCAAAGCTTCCGAACGGCCTTGGCGGTGGCTGGGCAGCAATTGCCCGGATTTTTCCGCCAGCCAGAGCAGAATGGCGCCCGATTCCATCACGGCAAAGTCATCGTCGATCAGGCACGGCACCTTGCCGTTGGGGTTCAATTTCAGGAACTCCGCCCGCTTCTGCTCGCCCTTGGTCAGATCGAGCGGCTGAACGGTATAGCCCAGGCCCATCTCCTCCAGCGCGATGGAAACCTTGTAGCCATCGGGCGTGGGCGCGGTGAAGAGGATCAGGCTCATGGACGCAGCCTACGCCGCTAACCGTTCGGGTGGAAGTGCTGCCAGATCGCCAGCGCCATCTGGCTGGAAATGCCGGGCGCGCGTTCCAGATCCTCCAGCGTGGCACCCTTCACGGCGCGGCTGGTGCCGAAGTGCATCAGCAGCGCCTTCTTGCGGGCCGGGCCGATGCCGGGCACTTCGTCGAGCGGGCTTTGCGTGATGGATTTGGCGCGCTTTGCCCGGTGCGCGCCGATTGCAAACCTGTGCGCCTCGTCGCGCAGGCGTTGCAGGAAGAACATCACCGGGGCATTTGGCGGCAGCGTGAACTCACGGCCCGACGGCAGATAGAAGGTCTCGCGGCCGGCGTTGCGGTCAGGTCCCTTGGCGACGCCGACGATCGGCACATCCACGGCCAGCTCGGCCAATGCGCTCATCACCGCCGAAACCTGGCCCTTGCCGCCATCGATCAGGCACAGATCGGGCCAGTCGCCGCTTTCGCGATCCGGGTCTTCGGCTTCCAGCCGGGCAAAGCGCCGGTGCAGCATCGCCTTCATCATGGCGAAATCGTCGCCCGGCGTGATGCTTTCATCCTTCATGTTGAACTTGCGATATTGGCCCTTCTGGAAACCGTCCGGCCCGGCGACGACCATGGCGCCCAGCGCATTCGTGCCCTGGATATGGCTGTTGTCGTAAATCTCGATTCGCGTCGGCGGGGCATCGAGTTCGAAGATCTCCGCCAGTTCCCGCAGCAGCTTGCCCTGCGTCGTCGTTTCGGCGCGGCGGCGCTGGATGGCTTCCTCGGCATTGCGCTGCGCCTGTTCCACCAGCTTCCTTGCCGGCCCGCGCTGGGCGTGGCGCAGGCTGACCTTGCGCCCGGCCTTCACGCTGAGCGCCAGCGCCAGCAATTCCGCTTCAGGCAATGTCCGATCGAGCAACAGCTCGCGCGGTGGCGGCAGCTCCTCGTACAGCTGGGCGAGGAAGCTCTGGAGCACTTCGGCCTCATCCACGCCTTCGGTGTGGCCGGGGAAGAAGCTGCGGTGGCCCCAGTTCTGGCCGCCGCGGATGAAGAAGATCTGCACGCACATGGCGCCGCCATCGGTGGCCATGGCGATCACGTCGGCTTCACTGGTGGCGCCTTCGGCGTTGATGGCCTGGCTGCCCTGAATGAAGGTCAGCGCCTTCAGCCGGTCACGCAGCACCGCCGCTGTCTCGAAGTCCATGGCTTCCGCCGCCGATTGCATCGCCTCGGCCAGCTTCTTCTGCGCCTCTCGCGTGCGGCCCGACAGGAAGCCCTTGGCGTCCTCCACCAGCTCTGCGTAGCCGACGTCATCGATGCGGCCCACACACGGCGCCGAGCAGCGCTTGATCTGGTAGAGCAGGCAGGGCCGCGAACGGTTGGCGAAGAAACTGTCCGTACAGCTCCTGAGCAGGAACACCTTCTGCAGCGCGTTCAGCGTGGCATTCACCGCGCCGGCGCTGGCGAACGGGCCATAATAGCTGCCCTTGGCCGCCCGCGCGCCGCGATGCTTGGAAATGCGAGGGAAATCATGATCTTCGCGCAGCAGGATGAAGGGGAAACTCTTGTCGTCGCGCAGCAGCACGTTGTACGCCGGGCGATAGCGCTTGATCAGCTGGGCTTCCAGCAACAGCGCTTCGGCCTCGCTGTTAGTGGTCACGATCTCCATGGCGCGGGTCTGCGCCACCATGCGCTGCAAGCGGCGGGGCAGGCGGGTGACCTGGGTATAGTTGGTCACCCGCTGCTTCAGCGTGCGCGCTTTGCCAACATAGAGCACGTCGCCACTGGCATCGAGCATGCGATAGACGCCGGGCTTCAGTGGCAGGGTCTTCACCACGCGCCTTATGGTGGCGACACCCAGATCAAGATCAGGCGCCTCCGTACCGCGCACCGTGTAGGTCTGCGCTTCCTCGGAAAAACGGTCGGGCGTATCGGTCATGCTGTGCAGCCGATAGCCGCGGCGGGCCTGTCATGGCAAATGCCCACAAGGCTGCTATCGATCAGCTCATGCCGATTCTACGCCTCTTCGCCGGCCTCCTGGCCCTTGCCCTGTCTGCCTGCGCGTCGAACACCCCGCCGCCGGCAACCGCCGCCGCCGTGAAACAGCCCGCGCATCCGGTCATCCTCATCTCCGTTGATGGCCTGCGCGCCGACTATCTGCGCCGCGGGGTGAGCCCCAACATCACGGCGCTGGCGGCGCGCGGTGTCACTACCAACGCGATGCGACCAAGCTTCCCATCGCTCACCTTCCCCAATCACTACACGCTGGTGACAGGCCTGCGGCCGGATCGCCACGGCGTCGTCAACAACAATATGCGGGATGCCGAGCTTGGCGCCTTTTCGATGGGGATCCGCAGCGCGGTGGAGGATGGCCGCTGGTGGAACGATGCCGAACCGATCTGGGTGACCGCTGAACAGGCCGGCATCCCCACCGCCACCATGTTCTGGCCGGGCAGCGAAGCGGCGGTGCGCGGCGTGCGCCCGTATCGCTGGCTGAAGTTCGATGGCGACATGCCGGAAGCGGCGCGAGTCGATCAGCTGCTGGCCTGGCTGGATGAACGGCCCCAAGAACGGCCAAGCCTCGGCTTTGCCACGCTCTATTTCGACACTGTTGATCACGATGGCCATGAATTTGGTCCGGATTCGCCACAGGTGAACACGGCGCTGGCCCGGGTTGATGCTCAGATCGGCCGGCTGCTGGCCGGCCTGAAGCAGCGCGGGATCGAAGCCAACATCGTGCTGGTGGCCGATCATGGCATGGCCCAGGTGAGCAATGATCGCCGTATCCTGCTGGATGCGCTGCTCGATCCGGCCTCGGTGCAACTCGTGGCCGGCGGCGCCATCGCCAGCCTGAACCCGCAGCCGGGGCAAGAGGTGGCCGTGAAGGCCGCCCTGCTGCGGCCGCACCCGCACATGGCCTGCCACGAAAAGGCCAATCTGCCCGCCCGTCTGCATTATGGCCGCCACCGCCGGGTGCCGGCGATCATTTGCATTGCCGAAGCCGGCTGGATGATCTGGCAGTCGGCGCCGCCGGCCAGCCAGACGCAGCGGCCGCTGGGCGGTATGCACGGCTATGATCCAGCCCATCCCGATATGGCCGCCAGCTTCGTCGCCGCCGGGCCGGCCTTCCGCGCCGGGGTGGTCCTGCCGCCGTTCGACAATGTCGATGTCCACCCGCTGCTGCTGCGCCTGCTCGGCCTGCCGGCGATGGCAACCGACGGCGACGGCAAAGTGCTGGCAAAGGCCCTGCGCTGAACTGCACGTTGCGCAGCCGCCCGCAAAGGCTTAGGCGGCGCCCATCATGACGGGCCTGCCTACACGAACAGCCATCATCACCGGTGGTGCCAAGCGCATTGGCGGCGCCATCACGCGCGCACTCGCCGCCGATGGCTGGTACGTGCTGATCCACTGCAACCAGAGCCGCGCCGAAGCCGAGGCGCTGGCGACGGAGTTGGGAAATGCCAGCGTGGTCACCGCCGATCTCGCCGAACCGTCCGCGGCAGACATCATCATGGCGGCCTGCGCCGGCTTGCCGCCGGCCCGACTGCTGGTGAACAGCGCCAGCCGTTTCGTTTATGACCGGATCGAGGATTTCAGCCCCGCCGATTTCGATATCCACATGGCGGTGAACCTGCGCGCGCCGGCGCTGCTCAGCCGCGCCTTTGCCGCCGGGTTGCCCGATACGCTCGATGATCCGGCACTGGTGGTCAACTTGCTCGATGCCAAGCTGGCCAGCCTCAACCCGGATTACTTCACCTACACCTTGTCCAAGATCGGATTCGAGGGGCTGACCGAGCTGACCGCGCGCTCCTATGCGCCGCGCTTGCGTTGTGTGGGCATTGCGCCGGCGGTTACGCTGGTATCGGGGCCACAGACGCGCGAAAATTTCGAAGCCGTGCACGGGCTCAACCCGCTGGGCCGCGGCGTGACGGTGGATGATATCGTCACCGCGCTGCGCTTCATCATCGTCACCCCCACCTTCAACGCGCAAACCATCGTCCTGGATGGTGGGCAGCGCCTGCTCGGCCTGCCCCGCGACGTTGCCCACATGGTAGAAAAATGATGCCCGATAACGTGCCGCCGCCCACCTTCATCGAACCGATGGCGCCCGGCATGGTGCCGCGTCATCTGGCGATCCGCTCCCGCAAGCTGCTTCTGCAGGATTTCGATCTGCCAGTGGATATCGGCTTCCACGCCTTTGAAGTCGGCAGTCCGCAAACGCTGCGCCTGAATATCGAAGTGTGGGTGGATGCCGATCATTTTCCGCGCTGCGACACGGTCGCCGAAGCCTGGGACTATGACTTCCTGCGCAATGCCGTGCTTGGCCTGGTGGAGGGTCGTCGCTTCAACCTGCAGGAAACCGTGGCGCACGCCATTTACGATATGGTGGCCGCGCGCGCCGGCGTGGTGGGCCTGCGCGTTTCGACGCGCAAGCCGGACGTCTATCCGGATTGCGAAGCTGTCGGCGTGGAGCTGTCCAGCTTCTAGTTGGTCTTGCCGCAGGGGCCCAGGCTGGCGAGCGCATCGCGCCAGTCCTTGGCCAGCGCCGGATCAGCGCCGCCGGCTGAGGCGGGCATGCGGGCGGGGAGGAAGCAGGCCAGTCGGTACCAGAGCAGGGTGCCCGGCCGCACCCGCTCAGCTGATTCGTCGATAATGTCGCCGCGCGCCACCAGCACCCGCTGCACCTCGCCGGGCCGATTCTGCACCACCAGAGTCGCGGGCTTGCCATCGGTCGTGGCAAGGAAGAACTGGCTCTCGCTTTCACCCGGCACCGTGCCATCGGCGCGAAAGCCATTGGAAACGCTGCGGATAATGGGCACCTTGCCGGATCGCTGCTCGGCCACGACGGCGCGCACCGTGTCAGCCAGCGCCGAGTCCCATGGCTGCTGGGCGCGGCGCGAGATCAGCCTGGTGCTTCCGGTTTCTTTTGTCGAATCAAGAAAGGCCAATATATCCAGTCCCTTGGCCTGAGGTGCCCGCCCGCGCGAATCCAGTGGGGCATCCCACAGATATTGCAAGGTGCCGCCCAAAGCGCCGGGAGCAACCAGCACATTGGACACGCTGGCGGTCACCAACAGCCGTGCCCGGCCGGCCGCGACATCAGGTGCAGCCTTGCCAGAAAGTCGGGTGGCGCGGGTGATGGTGGCGCGCACGATCACCGGGGCAGCCAGGGCCAGTTCGGCGGTATCGGCAAAGCCTGCAAGGCGGTCGTTCGGGATCGTTGCTGGGGCCGGTGCCTGTGCAGCAGCCGGCGCAATAATTACCAGAATCAGGCAGATGGTCAAAATCGAACGCGTCATGGCCGTCATCGTACGGGCGAGCGGCCCGTGCCGGCAACCCGCTGTGGGGTCACACGGCCATCCCCGGCAAAATGGCAGGGAACAAACCCGGATTCTGAGGTGGGGAAACAACGTATCAAAACCGAATTCGGCGGGATTGTGGCAAAAAGCCGGTTGCGGCACTAAGCGGCTTGCGGCTAGAGGGGCACTCCGAGGGTTCGACGCAGGGTTTGAGGGGGGTCCTCTGCTCGCGGCGTTCCACAGATTTTAGGGAGTGCCAAACCAGCCATGTCTTACATGGACGCACCTGCGATGAGCAAGAATCGGCAGATCGCGCTGGTCTCGGTCGCCATTCTGCACGTTCTGCTCGGCTATGCCATCGTGTCCGGTTTCGCCATTTCGGTGGTGAAGAAGATCGTTGAGCCGCTCGAAGCAGTGAACGTGAAGGAAGAGGCACCGCCGCCGGACGAGCCGCCGCCGCCGCCGCCAAAGGAAATCGAGATCCCGCCGTACGTGCCGCCGCCCGAAGTTTCGGTCGCGTCGGATGCGCCCACGAACTCGATCACCACGCAGTCGACCGTGGCACGGCCGGATCCGCCCGTCGTGGCGCCGCCGGCTCCGCCACCGCCGGCCCCGCCTGCTGTGGCACCGTCGCCGGCAACACCGCGCGGCCGTGGTAATGTCTTCTCGGATGACGATTATCCCAGCGCTTCGCGTGCTGCCGAGGAAGAAGGTGTGGCCCGTGTGTCTTATGTGGTGGGCACCGATGGCCGCGTAACACAGTGCGAGGTCATGCAATCCAGCGGCTTCAAGCGTCTTGATGATGCGACCTGCTCCATCATCCAGCGCCGTTTCCGGTTCAATCCGGCGACCCGTGACGGGCAGCCGGTGGCGGAACGCAAGACCCAGCCTGTGCGCTGGCGCCTGACCAACTGATCAACTCATCAATCTGGGTCTGGCCTTGGTGCCATGGTCCCGCAACGATAACCGAGGGAAAAAGACAATGCAGACCGAAGCCGCAGAAAACCCCTATGGCCTGATGGCCGCTCTGGAGCAGGGGGGCATCATCGCCTGGGCCGTGTTCGGCCTCCTGGTGTTCATGTCGCTGTACAGCTGGTTCATCATCATCACCAAGTATCTGGACCAGAAGAAGGTTCTGGCGGAAGCCGCTGAACTGGAAAAGAAGTTCTGGAACGCCAGCGACCTGAAGACCGGCGCCGCGAAGCTCGAAAAGAACTCGCCGTTCCGTCAGATCGTCGATGACGGCCTGCGCGCCTCTGACCACCACGAAGGCCGCCTGACCGACAAGATCGATCAGCACGAGTGGGTGACGATGGCTCTGAACCGCTCGGTTGGCCTGATCAACGGTAAGCTGACTACCGGTTTCTCTTTCCTCGCCTCGGTCGGTTCGACCTCGCCGTTTGTCGGCCTGTTCGGTACCGTCGTCGGCATCTATCGCGCTCTGATCAACATCGGCCTCGCTGGCCAGGCCTCGATCGACAAGGTCGCCGGTCCAGTCGGTGAAGCACTGATCATGACCGCGCTGGGTCTGGCCGTGGCCGTGCCCGCCGTGCTCGGCTACAACTGGCTGATCAGCCGCAACAAGGACATCGCCACCCGCCTGAACAACTTCGCGTCTGACGTGCATGGTGCTCTGGTGTCTGGCGCCCGCATCCAGCGTCCGGTTGCTGCTGCTCCGGCCGCCGCTGCTCCTGCTGGCAAGAAGTAATCGGTCTGATCGCCGCATAGGGAGATAGACCGATGGGAATGAGTATCGGCAAGGACACGTCGGACGAAAACGCGCCGATGAACGAGATCAACACGACGCCGCTCGTCGACGTCATGTTGGTGCTGCTCATCATCTTCCTGATCACGGTGCCTGTTGTCATCCAGACCGTGCCACTCACGCTGCCGACGGTGACCAACGTTCCCACCACCACCAAGCCGGAAAACGTGCTGATCTCGGTGGATGGGAACTGCGACACCTACTGGGGCCAGACCCGGGTCGACACGAAGCAGGAACTGCTCGACCGCGGCGTGAAGGCACTGAAGGACGAGATCAAGCGCCAGGAAGCCCTGGGCGGCAAGATCGAACTGCCGGAAGTGCATGTCCGCGGTGACAAGGACGTGGCCTATCGTTGCATTGGTGGGGTTGTCTTCACCATGCAGCGGGCTGGGTTCCTCAAAGTCGGGTTCATCTCCGAACCGGTTCCAGGGTTCGTCACGCGCGATTGATCAGGCAATGATGGCGGCCGGTTCCTCCACGCAGGGGAACGATCCGGCCCCATCCGATAACGGGAGTTTGGCCGATGGCCATGTCAGTTGGTAAAGAGGGTGGTGACGACAACCCGATGGTAGAAATGAACACGACGCCGTTGATCGATGTCATGCTCGTTCTGCTCATCATGTTCATCATCACCATCCCGGTGCAGACCCACGCTGTGAAGCTGGACCTGCCGCCGCCGAATCCGAACCCGAGCAATGTTGATCCGGTGTTCAACCAGATCGATATCGATTTTCTCGGCAATATCTACTGGAACAAGACCGAAGTCGATATGCCTACGCTGAAGGGTTACCTGAAGCAGGCCTCGGCGTTGCCGGAACAGCCGGAACTGCGCATGCGTCCGGAAGCGGAAGCCAAGTATGTCATCGTCGACCAGGTGATGGCAGCTGCCCAGCAGGCTGGCATCGAAAAGATGGGCTTTGTCGGGAACGAGGCTTACGCGAACTGATCGCAGGGGGGCGCGTTGATAACGCTGAGCGTTATTCACCGGCTCCGGAAAGATCAGCCAGCAGGAAGAAAAGGGCGACCTGAACAGGCCGCCCTTTTTCTTGCCTGTCTGACGGCGTGGCTCCGCCGTCGGCCGCGCCCAATGGGCTGCCGACGCAGACCGCCCGGTGCTTCGACAAACGAGACATTCCATACCCCGCAATCCCTCCAGTATCGCTGCCTCCTGAACCAGCCTAGCCTCCTTTCAACCAGGAGAGGATCACGACATGGCACGACTTTCAGGCAAGGTGGCTCTGGTTACAGGTGCGGCTTCGGGATTGGGTGCGGCAACCGCGCGTCGACTGGCCAAGGATGGCGCGGCGGTATTGTTGACCGATCGTGATCTGGCCGGCGAGGATATTGCTTCCAGCATCACGGCCGCTGGCGGTCAGGCCGCATTCCGCCTGCACGACGTGACCAGCCATCCTGATTGGGCCGCCGCTGTTGAGCATGCCGTTCATGATTTCGGCCGGCTTGATATCCTGGTCAACAATGCCGGTGTGGCCGGCGGCCGTCACGAACTGATGGACCACAGCTATGATGCCTGGCGTCAGATCCTCGCCGTCAATCTCGATGGCGTCTTCCTCGGCCTGCGCCACGCCGGCCCGCGCATTGCCGCATCAGGCGGTGGCAGCGTGATCAACCTCAGTTCCATCCTCGGCAAGGTCGGGATGGCCGGGGCCGCGGCCTATTGTGCGTCAAAGGGCGGGGTAACATTGCTCACCAAGGCGGCGGCGTTGGAATGGGCACCGCTGGGCATCAGGGTGAACAGCGTGCATCCCGGCTTCATCGACACGCCGATGGTGAGCAATGCGCTGGCCGATCGGGAAGATGGCAACGAGATGCGCGTGGCGCTGATGAACGCCCATCCGATCGGCCGCTTTGGCGTGCCGCGCGAGATTGCCGATGCCATCGCTTTCCTGGCCAGCGATGATGCCAGTTTCATCACCGGCGCCGAACTGGTGGTGGATGGCGGCTTTACCGCCCAATAACGCGCCTCAAGCCGCCAACTGGTCGAACTGCAGCCGGGCAAGGCGGGCATATAGCCCGCCGCCGGCCATCAGGCTGTCGTGCGTGCCCTCGGCCACGATCCGGCCCTTGTCGAGCACAACGATGCGATCAGCATCGCGCACGGTGGCGAGACGGTGGGCAATCACCAGCGTGGTTCGCTGCTTCATAAGCCCGTCGAGCGCTTCCTGCACCAACTGCTCGCTTTCGGCATCGAGCGCGCTGGTGGCTTCATCGAGCAACAGGATTGGCGCGTTGCGCAAGATGGCGCGCGCGATGGCCACGCGCTGGCGCTGGCCGCCGGAAAGCCTGGTACCGCTTTCGCCCAGGAAGCTGTGGATGCCTTCGGGCAAGTCTTTCAGGAAGCCATCGGCATGGGCGGCTTCGGCCGCGGCCCACACTTCGGCTTCGGTCGCCTCCGGGCGGCCATAGCGGATATTTTCCAGAGCGCTGGTGGCAAAGATCACCGTTTCCTGGGGGACCACGGCGATGCGTTCGCGGATCTGGTGCGGATCCGCGTCGCGATAGGCAACGCCGTCGATCCGCAACGCGCCGGCTTCCGGATCATAGAAACGCTGCACCAGCTGAAACAGGGTGGACTTGCCTGCGCCCGAGGGCCCGACGACGGCCACCGTTTCGCCCGGCGCCACCTTGAGGGTGAAGCCATTCAGCGCCGGGGCATCGGGTTTGGACGGATAATGGAAATGCACATCCAGCAGTTCCAGCTCGCCCCGCGATGCGGGCAGGGCGACCGGATCGGCTGGGGCGCGGATCAGCGGCCGCGCGGCGAGCAGTTCTTCCATGCGGCCGGATGCGCCGGCCGCGCGCATGAAATCGCCATACACCTCGGTGAGTGTGCCGAACGCGCCGGCAACGATGGCGGCAGCGAACACGAAGGCGGCGATGGCGCCGCCCGAAAGCCGGCCCGAAATCACGTCGAGCGCGCCTTGCCACAGCACCAGCGTGATGGCGCCGAACACGAGGGTGATTACCAGCGCCGTCATCACCGCACGCAGGCGGATGCGGCGCTTGGCGGTATCGAAGCTGCTTTCCACGGCGGCGCTGAACCGCTTCGCTTCGCGGCCTTCCTGGGTGAAGGCCTGCACAATGCGGATGGCGCCCAGCACTTCGGAAACCATCGTGCCCATATCGGCGACGCGATCCTGGCTGGTGCGGCTGATTTCGCGCACCTTGCGGCCGAGCACGAAGATCGGAACGATGGTGAGCGGGATCACCAGCAGCATCATCAAGGTGAGGCGCGGGCTGACCCAGAACATATAACCAATGCCGCCGATGCCCATCACCGTGTTGCGCAGCGCCAGGCTGGCCGCGGTGCCGACCACCTGTTCGATGATCGCGGTGTCAGACGTGATGCGGCTGGCGATTTCGGCTGGGCGGTTTTCTTCGAAGAACACCGGATCAAGGGTAACGAGGTGGCGCTGCACGGCGGTGCGCAGATCGGCCACCACGCGCTCGCCGATCCACGAGACGAAGAAGAAACGCACGGCCGTCGCCAGCCCGAGCAGCAGGACGAGCCCGAGGAAACCCACGAAGAAGGGCGCGATATCGGTGGGATCACTGCCGCGAGCAAAGCCATTGTCCACCACGGTTTTCAGCCCCTGGGGGATGGCCAGCGTGGTTAGCGCGGCAACGCACAGCGCGGCGAGCGCTGCCGATAGCTGCAGCGGATAGGCGCGGGCAAACCGCCACAGCAAGGCGAGGCGGGAAAGCTTGCGCTCGGCCGGCGGGGGCAGTGGCGGTTTGGGCGGTCTGGAAGCCATGCGGGCTGATAGCAGGGCCATGAGCCGCACTCAATGGCAAGCACTGGCCAGCACCTGCGACAGTTCCGGCGGCAGCAGCCGTTACAAAGAAATGTTGCACTGCAGCAGATTGTTTTACCGCGACGCTCATTTCCGGTTTATGCTGCATGTGCGATATGGCAGTGCATTAAATGCGCGGCTGCGCCGGAAGGATGTTTGATGCTGTACACCGCCTTTGAGATGCAGAAAGCCTGGTTGGCAGGGATGGGCTTGGCGGCCCAGTCCAGTTCCGATTGGTTGCTCAGCTTTGCCAACCCGGTGGCCTGGTCGCCCACGGCGCCATCGATTGCGCGGGCGTTGGAAGTGTTTGCCCACACGGTGGAAGTGCGCGGCAAGCCGGCATTTGATCTGCATACCACCATCGTTGATGGCGTGTCGGTGCCTGTAACCGAAGCCGTGGTGCTGAGGAAACCCTTTGGCCAGCTCAAATATTTTCAGCGTGACGTGACCGGCCGGCGTGATCCGCGCATCCTGATCGTGGCGCCAATGTCGGGCCATTATGCCACGCTGCTGCGCGGCACGGTGGAGCGGTTGCTGCCCGATCACGAGGTGTACATCACCGATTGGCGCGACGCTCGCCTGGTGCCGACCAGTGAAGGCCGCTTCGACCTCAACGAGTATGTCGATTATCTGATCGAGTACCTCGAAGCACTGGGTCCGGATACGCACATGCTGGCGGTGTGCCAGCCGTCGGTACCGGCGCTGGCTGCCGTGGCGCTGATGAACGAGGATGATCATCCCTGCACCCCGCCCAGCCTGACGATGATGGGCGGGCCGGTGGATGTGCGCAAAGCGCCGACATCGGTGAACGATCTGGCCTTCAAACGGCCCTTGGCCTGGTTTGAACACACGGTGATTCAGGACGTGCCCGCCATCTACCCGGGTGCGGGCCGCAAGGTTTATCCTGGCTATCTGCAATTGTCGGGCTTCATGTCGATGAACCTAGCCAACCACATGAAATCACACTGGGAAATGTTCAAGCACCTGGTGGATGGCGATGAAGAATCCGCGGACGCCACCAAGGCCTTCTATGACGAATATCGCGCCGTCTGCGACATGACCGCGGAATTTTACCTGCAGACCATTGATCTGGTATTCCAGCGCCAGGCGCTGGCCACGGGCCAGTTCGAACATCGCGGCCGCATCGCCGATCCGGCCAAGATCACCCGCACGGCGCTGCTGGCCATCGAAGGCGAGCGCGACGATATCTCGGGCATCGGCCAGACGCGGGCGGCGCTGGATCTGGCGGTGAACCTGCCCGACGCCAAGAAGCAATATCACATGGCTGTTGGCGCCGGCCATTATGGCATCTTCAACGGCCGCAAGTGGCGCGAGGTGGTTGCGCCGGTGATGGAGCAGTTCGTGCGCGCGCACGACACCCGCCGTGTGGCCCCGGCCCCGCTGCGGGTTGTGCTGCCCAGCCATATCGAGCCGGACGTGCCGCCGGGCGTTGAAGTCGCCTGAGATGGAGCTTGCTGGCCGGCTGCCGCTTCAGCCTGCCAGCTGCTCTTCCATCTGCGCCAATTCCAGCCAGCGCAGTTCCGCGGCTTCCAGTGTTTC
>Ga0164293_10000156_pt1 | contig 47044 bp, 45 predicted proteins | sample GEODES118metaG_FD_111487 | JGI IMG/M metagenome (GOLD analysis project Ga0164293, IMG submission 111487) | Eutrophic lake water microbial communities from Lake Mendota, Wisconsin, USA - GEODES118 metaG | ecosystem: Environmental > Aquatic > Freshwater > Lake | place: USA: Lake Mendota...
CCGCCGCCCCCGCCGCCCCCGCCGCCGACCAGTACCACGCCAGCCGGACCGCGTCAGGTGACCTACAGCGTGACCGGTACCAAAGCGCCGGGCGACATCATCACTGTGACGTATGTCGACGCATCGGGACGGCGGCGCACCCAGCGCAACGTGTACATCCCGTGGTCGCTCACGGTGACCCCGATTTCGCAGTCCGACGTCGGCTCGGTGCAGGCCTCCAGCCTGTTCCTGGTCAGTCGGCTGAACTGCTCCATCACGACCAGCGACGGGACGGTGCTGTCATCGAATCAGAACAACGCCGCGCAGACGAGTTGCTGATGGACCCGGAATCGGAAGTCTCCGCAGTCCCCACAGCCGATGCGGCCAGAACCACTGAGCGCTCGCCGGAGACGGTCGACCGCCTGATGATCGGGGTCTGCGGGGCGATCTGGCTGGTCTTGCTGGCTGCCGGTGTGTTCGCGACCGTGGCGATGGTGCGACTCGGCAGCGGGCACACCAGCGGCGGGGAAGGGCAATCCTCGTGGCTGCTCTACGGCATCATCGTCGTGTCGGCGCTGGTCATCATCGGCGCGGTTCCGCTGTTGATGCGGGCCCGTCGCGCCGCGCTGGCCGTGGCTGACCCGGATGATGTGCCGCTGGAGTCCCCGGTCGCGCCGGTGAACCCCACCGAGGCGGCGACCGAGAAGATGCGCGTGTTCGGGGTGGACCCGTATGACCGTCACCTGCCCGTGGCGCGGCCGCTGCGGGTCACTGAGGCGTTGGTGGACCGGTTGTTGTTGCGCGGAACGGTGTCGCTTCTGGGAGCGATGGGGGTGGCTCTCACTGCGGTGGCCATTGGCGGCTATCTGCTGGCCGATCGCAATGACACCGGGGCGTGGGTGGCATTCGGTCTGGCGGGGGTCGTCGCGGTCGCCATGCCGGCGATCGCGGTCTTCTTTCAGCGCCAACTCGGTGAAGCGGTGGACGAGGTGGGGGAGTAGCGGTCTGCTGTTTGAATGAGAAAGGGCTCCAGCCGGTCGGCTGGAGCCCTTTCTCATGGTCGGAAGCTGCTACCCGAGGTGGCCGTTTCCGCTTCGGTGGCCGTTTCCGTTGCCGTTGCCGTTGCCGTTGCCGTTGGCACTGCCGTTTCCATTCCCATTCCCATTGAACTCGTAGTCCTGGTACTCCTTCAGCGCTGTGAGAGCCCGCTGCTCGGAGGCGTGTGCCGCCTCGTTCAGCGCGGCGTCCTCAATCGCCGGATCGGCGGTCAGGAAGCTGCCACTACCCGGCTTGCCGGCAGAGCCCAACTTGTTCATCCGCTTGGGCAGTTTTGCACCCTGGTACTCGAGCGGTATCGGGTGACCGTGGTCGTCGACCGGGCCGAGCGGCTGATGCAGCTCGATGTAAGCGCCATGGGGCAGGCGCTTGATGATGCCCGTCTCGATGCCGTGTTCGAGGACTTCGCGGTCGCTGCGCTGCAGGGCGACAGCCCACCGGTAAGCCACGAAGAACGCCAGCGGCGGGAGCACCAGCATGCCGATGCGGCCCATCCACGTCGTCGCGTTCAGCGAGATGTGGAAGTTGAAGGCGATGATGTCATTCGAGGCGCTGGCCGTCAGCACCAGGTAAAACGCGATGGCCATCGCCCCGATACCGGTACGGACCGGAACGTCCCGTGGGCGCTGCAGCAGGTTGTGGTGAGCGTCGTCCCCGGTGAACTTCCTCTCCAGGAACGGGTAGGTGAGCATCAGCAGGAACACCACGCCCATGATCACTGCCACCCACACCGCAGCCGGGATGGTGTAGTTGCCGATGTAGATCTCCCACGGCGGGAACAGGCGGATCAGGCCGTCAGTCCAGAGCATGTAGAAGTCGGGCTGCGAGCCGGCCGACACCTGCGACGGTTTGTAGGGGCCCAGCTGCCAGATCGGATTGATCTGAAGCAGGCCACCCATCAGGCCGAGGATGCCGAGCACCATCGCGAAGAACGCGCCGGATTTCACCGCGAACACCGGCATCACCCGGACACCGACGACGTTGGTCTCGGTGCGGCCGGGGCCGGGGAATTGGGTGTGCTTCTGGAACCACACCAGCGCCAGGTGAGCACCGATGAGGGCGAGCATGATGCCCGGGAAGATCAGGATGTGCACGGCGTAGAGCCGCGGCATGATGATGGATCCGGGGAAGTCGCCGCCGAAGATCGCCCAGTGCATCCAGGTGCCGACCAGGGGCAGTCCCAGGGTGATCGAGGACAGCGCGGCGCGGATGCCGGTGCCCGACAGCAGGTCGTCCGGCAGCGAGTAGCCGAAGAAACCCTCGAACATCGCCAGGATCAGCAGCAGGCCGCCGATGATCCAGTTGACCTCGCGGGGCCGCCTGAATGCGCCGGTGAAGAACACCCGGGCCATATGCACCATGATCGACGCGGCGAACAGTAGCGCCGCCCAGTGGTGAACTTGCCGGACGAACAAACCGCCGCGGACTTCGAAGCTGATGTCCAGGGCTGTTTCGTAAGCGCGTGACATTTGGATGCCGCGCAGGGGCTGGTAGACGCCGTCATAGGTGACGTGGGCCATCGACGGGTCGAAGAACAGGGTCAGATAGACGCCGGTAAGCAACAGGATGATGAAGCTGTACAAGGCGACTTCACCCAGCAGGAACGACCAGTGGGTGGGGAACACCTTGTTCAGCTGTCGCCGCAACGCAGCGGACGGGTGGTACCGCGAATCGGCGTTATCGGCGGCTTTGTTAACGCGGTCGGCGACGCTCATGCTCATGATCTGCGCTCCCAAAATGCCGGTCCAACTGGTTCTATGAAGTCCCCGTTGGCGACGAGGTACCCGTCTTTATCGATAGTAATCGGAAGTTGCGCCAGTGCGCGGGCGGCCGGTCCGAAGATCGGCCGTGCGAAGTGCAGTGCGTCGAACTGGGACTGGTGGCACGGGCACAGGATGCGGTAGGTCTGCTGCTCGTACAGCGAGGACGGGCAGCCCAGGTGCGAGCACACCTTGGTGTAGGCGAACAACTCGCCGAAGTTGAAGCTTTCCTGGCCCTGGCGCTTGACCACCCGGGGCATGTCGACGGGCTTGATGCGAATCAGCATGACCGGGTTGCGCACACCCATTCCGATGTGGATCAGCTGCTCATGGGACTCGACCGTGGTGCCGTCGCCGTCCTCCTCGCGCCAGGGGAACACCGTTTCCATGCCGCCGGCGTCGATCTCCTCGGGTCGGATCTTGACGAACGGCGACTCTCCGGGACGCCCGGTGGCCCGGCCGAGGTAGATCGTCTCGCCTTGGTAGCGGGGCGTCCAGTCCGAGGTCCACAGCACGGCCTTGAGCCCGTCGGCGGTGGGGACCACCGGCTTCCACGGGTTCTTGATCAGACCGCCGAGGAAAGCCACCACGGCGCTGAGACCGAAGGCCCCGACACCGATACCCAGTGAGGTCGCAATCAGCTTGCGCCGCTTGATCGACGAGCTCTCCAAAGCGTTGACCAGGGTGGCTGCCGTGGCCTTTCGCTCGATCTCCGAGGACGGCCCGTCATGGCGGTCCTGGATGGAGATCTCCTCGGGGATGAAGCGCTTCTGGTAGAGCACCGCGCCGATCCCGATCGCCATAATGGACAACCCGAAAGTCACCCCGTAGAGCGGCGTGGTCAGGGTGTACCAGAAGTTGCCCTCAGCGCCGTAGGGCTTGTACTCCCACGGCCAGAACAGGAAGACAAGCAGCAGAGCAAGACCGGCCAAGCCGCCGATCAGCAGCCACGCGGCGACCAGGCGCTCCGAGCGCTTCTCAGCCCGGGTGCCCGGGATCGGCCAGCGTTCCTCTTTGAACACCGTTTCGACGCCGTCCATGCGCGCGCCGAGGGCGGTCAGTTCCTCATTGGACATGCGGGAGAGATCCTCGCGCGAGAGATCTTCGCCGTGCGGATTACCCGACTCGTTCATGCCCGTGCCCCGATCCACAGCGCGACCGCCACGGCCGCCACCATTCCGACGACGAAGATGGCCACGCCCTCCGGGACGGGGCCGAAGCCGCCGAGCCCGTAGCCACCCGGGTTGGGGGTTTCGGAAGCCGACCGGACGTAGGCCACGATGTCTCTCTTCTCTTCCGGGCCGAGCTGCCGGTCAGAGAACTTCGGCATGTTCTGCGGGCCGGTCAGCATCGCGGTGTAGATCTGGGCCGGCGTCGCCGGATCCAGTGCCGGCGCGTACTTGCCCGAGGACAGCGCGCCGCCGCGGCCGGTGAAGTTGTGGCAGGAAGCACAGTTGAGCCGGTACAGATCACCGCCTCGGGCGATGTCGCTGCCCAGCAGTGACTCGTTGGCGATCTGGCCATTGGCGTCACGCGGGACCAGTGGGCCCCCGCCCATGCTCTGCACGTAGGCGCCGAGAGCGTCGATCTGTGGCTCGTCGAAGTTGGGCGGCTTGCGCATCGCCTGGGCTTCGTTGCGCATCATCGGCATGCGGCCGCTGGAGACCTGGAAAAACACCGCGGCCTCGCCGACACCCACCAGGCTCGGACCGCGTTGATCGACGCCCTGCAGGTTTGCGCCGTGGCAGGTGATGCACGCTGTCTGGTACAGCTCTTGGCCGGTGCGCAGCAGTGCCGACTTCGACTCGTCAGCGACAGCCACCTGCGGTTTGGGCGTCAGTGTGGCTGCCAGTACCCCGGCCAGTGCGAGGCCGAAGAGCAACAGCATGGCGCCGGTCAGCCGCCGGCGCAGCCGGCGGCGGGACTTGTCGCTCATCGAACCCCTTCTCATCAGCGGATGAAGTAAATCGTCGCGAACAGGGCGATCCAGACGATATCGACAAAGTGCCAGTAATAGGACACGACGATCGCAGCGGTCGCCTGAGCGGGCGTGAACTTGCTCATTTTCGTTCGAAGCAGAAGCAGCACGAAGGCGACCAATCCGCCGATCACGTGCAGGCCGTGGAAGCCCGTCGTCATGTAGAAGACGCTTCCGTAGGCGCTGCTGGAGATGGTGGTGCCCTCATGGACCAGGTGGATGTATTCGTATCCCTGACCCAGAACGAAGAACAAACCCATCAGCAGGGTGATCGAGTACCAGCGGCGCAGGCCGAAAACGTCGCCACGTTCCGCGGCGAAGACGCCCATCTGGCAGGTGAACGAGGACGCGATCAGCACCAAGGTGACCGGAACCGCCAGGGCGAGGTTCAACTCGGTCGGCGGCGGCGGCCAGCTGCCACCGGACTGCGCCCGTGCGGTGAAGTACATCGCGAACAGTCCAGCAAAGAACATCAGCTCGCTGGAAAGCCACACAATGGTGCCGACACTGACCATGTTCGGTCGGTTCAGCGAATGCACGCGCGACGTGATCGCAGTTCCTGAGGTGCCTACAGCGCTAGTCACAAGGAGAAGTATGACGCTTTGTAGTTGTACAGGTATAGCCAGGGGCGGAATTGGTCACAACAATTTTCGGTGGCTGCCTGACCAGCGTTGGTAGCCGGTGTCGCGCATGCAACGATCGGGAGCGTGACTGCATCGCCCCCAGGCCCCCGCGAGGGGTCCCCGATTTCGACATGGCCCCAGGTCCTGGGCCGATTGACCGCCGGCAGCGAGTTGGCGTCCGGTGAGGCCGCCTGGGCGATGGACCAGATCATGGCCGGGGCGGCGACGCCGGCTCAGATCGCCGCCTTCGGCGTGTCGATGAAGATGAAGCGGCCCACACCGGCCGAGGTTCGCGAACTGGCCGACACCATGCTGGCCTACTCGCTTCGGGTTCCCACCGACGTGATCGGCACCGACACGGTCGACATCGTGGGAACCGGAGGGGACGGTTCCAACACCGTGAACATCTCCACCATGGCCGCCATCGTGGTGGCCGCCGCCGGTGTGCCGGTGGTCAAGCACGGCAATCGGGCGGCCTCGTCACGCAGTGGCGGTGCCGACATGCTTGAGGCCCTGGGGGTGCGCATCGACCTGGGACCGGAGCAGGTGGCGCGGTGTGTCGCCGAGGTGGGAATCGGATTCTGTTTTGCCCCGGTCTTCCACCCGTCCTACAAATACGCAGGTCCGCCACGTCGCGAGATCGGGGTGCCGACGGTTTTCAATCTCCTTGGGCCACTTACTAATCCGGCCACCCCACGGTCGGGGCTGATCGGCTGCGCCTTCGGCGAGATGGCTGAGGTAATGGCCGGTGTGTTCGCCGCACGTCGCTCCAGTGTTCTGGTGGTGCACGGCGACGACGGGCTTGATGAGCTGACCACCACCACGACCAGCACGATCTGGCGGGTGCAGGCCGGCACCATCGACAAACTGACGTTCGATCCGCTGGGTTTCGGGTTTCCCCGTGCGCAGGTCGCCGAGTTGGTCGGCGGCGACGCCCAGGCCAATGCGAATGCGGCGCACGCGGTGTTCGGCGGCGCGTCCGGGGCGGTGCGTGATGCCGTCGTGCTCAACGCCGCCGGGGCGATGGTCGCCCACGCAGGACTATCCAGCCACGCCGAATGGTTGCCCTCCTGGGAGGAGGGCCTGAGTCGGGCCGCGGAGGCCATCGACTCCGGGTCCGCGCGCCGCCTGCTGGAACGGTGGACGCGGTTCACCCAGGAACTCTGAGCTGCCCTCGGAGGCGTCGCGGAGCAGTTCGGCGGCCGCGTACTGGGCAGAACGCGCGGTGGCCGCCCAGTTCAGCCATGGTCCGGCCGAGTGCAGCGGGGATGCGAAACCCTCTGTGGCGCAGACGATTCGGATTCCGGGCTGGCTGAGCCAGCGGGTGATCAGCGAGGTTTCCTCGACCAGCGCCCCGCCCAGCGGCGCGGAGTGCGGCAGAACCGTCTGAGCGACGCTGCGCAGAGCCTCCACCACGGGCATCGGCGGCACCCGCCGCGGAGCACAACCCGCGGCGGCCAATTGTCCGTGGCGGATGACCGCCAGCTGCCAGCCGCCCTCGCCGTCGGGAGACGCGGCCACCAGCTCAGCGATCGCGGACAATGCGCGCAGCCGCTGGCCCCGCCACAACACCTCCACCGCGGCCGTCGTCGTATCCCGCAACCGGGCCGCACTTTCGTACCGGGCCCGCGCGGCCAAACCGGCCACCTGGTCCACCGCGGCGGCCAGCGCGGCGTTGTCCAGTCCGTCGATCAGGTTTGCGGCGCGCCGGGTGGCCGCCGCGTACTCCGAGGCCGTCGCGCCCCTGGTTGCCGGGCAGGGAGCGACTTCGCGTTCGGTGCACCGCGGACCGTGCTCACCGGTCCCGCCGATCCTGCCGGTGCAGGTCCGTATCCCGGTGAGCCGGGCGATCAGGGTGGCGGTGCCGATTGCGTCAGCCCGGCAGCGGAACGGTCCGACGGCGCGTTCCCGCCGGGGCTCGCGGACCGCCGACAGCCGCGGGAACGGCTCATCGGTGAGCACCACCCACCACCATCGGTGCGGGAAACGGGACCGCCGGTTGTAGGGCGGAGCGTGGGCGGCCAGTAGCCGCAACTCGCGCACCCCCGCCTCTAGAGCGTGCGCACATTCGACGTGGTCGACCGCCGTGGCCAGGCCCACCATCTCCTTCATCCGGCCGCGTGGGTCGGCGCCGGTGAAGTACTGGCCGACCCGGCGGCGCAGATTGCCCGCGGTGCCGATGTAGAGGACCTCCCCAGACGGGCCGCGAAACAGGTATACCCCCGGCCGGTACGGCAGGTGCATGGCGAGAACCCGCTTGTTGCGCTGGGCATTGGTCACCCCCGGCAGGTAGGTGCGCAAATCGCTGTACGTGGTGACGCCCTGATTGCCCACCCGCTCGATGAGTGCGTGCAGGACATCGACGGTCGCACGGGCGTCGTCGAGCGCCCGGTGGGTTGGCTCGGTCGCCGAGCCGAGTAGCCGGGCCAGTGCGGACAGCCGCACGCTGGGTGCCTCCTCCCGGCTCAGAACCCGGCGGGCCAGCTTCACAGTGCACAGGACGGGTGGTCGCGACCAGGGGATGCCGCACCGCTGCGCGGCCGCCCGGAGAAAGCCGACGTCGAAACCGGCGTTGTGGGCGACCAGCACCGCTCCGCGGGCGAACTCCAGGAACATCGGCAGAACCGCGGCGATCGTCGGCGCATCGCGCAGCATGGCAGTGGTAATGCCGGTGAGTTCGACAATCTGTGGTGGGATGCTGCGCTGCGGGTCAACCAGGGTTGCGAACTCGCCGATCACCTCACCGCCGCGCACCTTGACCGCACCGATCTCGGTGATCGCGTCGAAGGACCCGTCGGCGGCCGTCTTGGCCCGCCCACCGGTGGTTTCCAGGTCGACGATCACGAAGGTGGTGTCCCGCAGCGACACCTCGCCGTCGTCGAACTCGGAGTCCTCGACGTCGGTGAAGCTCAACTGGGAAGCGGTGAGCAGGCCGGCCACGATCTGCAGACGGTAGGCCGGGATACCGACAGGTGGCGGTCCCGACACCGGAAAGTTGTCAGAGGACCGTCATATGGTCCGTTGCAGTCGGCTGCATGAGCAGTTCGTTCGATAAGGGAGACCGAGATGGGACACCGCACACCGGAATCTGATGAACCGGTGGTCATCGACTGCGACGAGTGCGCCGTACGTGGACCGGGTTGTCGTGACTGCGTGGTCAGCGTGCTGTTGGGCGTACCGGAAACTTTGCTCCAGGATGAACGTGCGGCCTTGGAGGTTCTCGCTGAGGCGGGTCTGGCACCTCGTTTGCGCTTGGTGCCGATCCGCCGGGACGGCGATCGAGGTCTGGCCAGTTGAGCCGCAACCGTACTGTCCGGGAGGTCTGGCAGGTACCCGTGGCGGCGCTCTGAGCCAATTCTTAAGCCCTGTCGTTGGACAAAGCCGATGCCGTTTCGTAACCTGTCTGAGACCTAAGGCACATCGACCGGCACTTCGACGGATCGTGCGTTGACGGCAGTCAAAGGATGCGAAGTCGTGAAGTTTGACCTCCAGTTTGTGACGAAATCCGTTGTTGGCAAGCCCGTGGTGTGCGCGTTCGTCGGCCTGACCGCCGCCACTGCGCTGTGGAGCGGCGCCGCATTCGCCGATCCCGCCGAGGACACTCTGGCAAAACTGAACGAGCTGTCCCGCCAAGCCGAACAGCTGACCGAGACGATGAACGCGGCTCAACTCGATCTCGACGAGAAGCTGCAACTCCAAAGCGACGCCGAGAGGAAGTACGCCGGAGACTTAGCGGCCCTCGACGCCGCCAAAGCGCAATTGGCGACGTATCAGGGAGCCGTCAACAAATTAGCTGCGTCGGTCTATATGGGCGGACGAACCGACGGTCTCCACGCCCTCCTGACCGCCACTTCGCCGCAAATCCTCATTGACAAGATGGCCGTTCAGCGCGTGATGGCCGTCGAGATGGCCGAGCAGATGAAGAGCTTCCGCCGGGTCAATGACGAGGCGTTGGCCATCGAGGCGGCCTCGGCCAAGTCCGCCGCCGAGGCGAAGGCCGCAGCGGAGGAATCCAACGCCGTGCGGGCTGAACTGCAGCGCAAGCAGTCCGAATTGCAGACGCAGATCATCGCAGTGAAGGCGCGTTACGCGATGCTCACCCCGGTTCAGCAGGAAGTGCTGGCCTCACCGGCCGCGCCGCCGCCGTCGGTGCTGGCTGCACCAGGCCCGGAGGCGCCCAAGAGTGACATCGCGGCCCTGGCCGCGGTACCCCGGCCCGGTGGCGCCGGATCCGGCGCGGGTGCCAGCGCGGTCCAGGCGGCGCTGACCCGCATCGGCTCGCCGTACGTCTGGGCAGCCGCCGGCCCCAACGCCTTCGACTGCTCCGGCCTGGTGCAGTGGGCCTTCCAGCAGGCCGGTCTGGTCCTGCCGCGCTCCAGTTATGCGCTGGCCGCCGGAGGTCAGCCGGTGTCGCTGGAACAGATGCAGCCCGGCGACGTCGTCGTCCAATACTCGGACGCCTCCCACGTCGGCATTTACGTCGGCGACGGATTGATGGTGCACGCATCGACCTACGGCATTCCGGTGCGCGTCGAGTCCGTCCACAGCGCGCCGATCTACAACGTCCGTCGGTACTGACGCCAACCGCCGCCGACGGGTTCTGGCGGCGGTGCTGGCCGCGCAGACGTTGGCGGCCTCGGCGCTGATAGCCGCTGGGCCCGGCAACGGCATGCGGTCGGATTCGCCTCCGGTCGCCCACTCCGCTCCGGTGCCACGCGCGGTCAGTGCGGTGAACCTCGGCGGAGCCCGTGGTGCTGCACTGCTGGACCGGGTGCGTGCCGATTTTGCCGGCGCGGTGGCCGCTGTAGAAGCGTTCTGGGGCAGCGACTGGCCCCGTGAGATCGTGGTGGTCGCGACGGATTCAGCGGTCCAGTTCGAGTCCCAGGCGCGGCTGGACCCGGGCCGGGAGTGGGCCGACATCGCTGCGGTGGCGGTAGCTGACGAGGTGGACGTCGCCCGCCGCCGAGCCATCGGACAACGCATAATCCTGGCGCCGGGTGCCTCGGAAATGTCCGGTGATGCCTTGCGAATTGTGCTGACGCACGAGCTTTTTCATCTTGCGGCCCGTGCCGACACCGCACCCGATGCGCCGCGCTGGCTGACCGAGGGTGTCGCCGACTTCGTCGCCCGGCCGCCGGCGCCGCTGCCCGACGGTGCCGCTCGGGTCACCGCCCTGCCCGACGACACCGAACTCGACGGACCGGGCCGATCCGCCGGCTATGACCGCGCGTGGTGGTTCGCCCGTTTCGTGGCGGAGTCCTTCGGTGTCGACGGGCTGCGCCGGCTGTACGGCGCGGCCTGCGGGCCGGGGCATGGCGACTTCCCGTGGGCGGTCCGCGAGGCGCTCGATGTGGACCTCACCGAGTTGCAAGTCCGGTGGGCGGCGTGGCTGAACCGATAGCCACCGACAACCACCGATAGCCTCTTGGGACGATGACACGGATCCTGCTGGTCACCAACGACTTTCCGCCGCGTCGCGGTGGTATTCAGTCCTATCTTGAGCAGTTCGCCACCCGGCTGGCCGCTAACGAGGGCCATCAGTTGACGGTCTACGCGCCGCAGTGGAAGGGCGCCGACGACTACGACCGCGCCGCCCCGTTCCCAATCGTCAGGCACCCCGGCACGTTGATGCTGCCCGAGCCGGGGGTGGATCGCCGGATGCGGCGGCTCATCGGCGAGCACGGCATTGAAACGGTGTGGTTCGGGGCCGCTGCGCCGCTGGCACTGCTGGCCCCCCGGGCCAGGGGAGCCGGGGCGCAGCGGGTCGTGGCTTGTACGCACGGCCACGAGGTGGGGTGGTCGATGCTGCCGGCTGCCCGTTCGGCGCTGCGGCGCATCGGGGAGGGCGCCGACGTGGTGACCTACGTGAGTCGGTACACCCGCGGCCGGTTTGCCGCCGCCTTCGGCCCACGCGCCCACCTGGAGCCGTTGCCGCCGGGCGTCGACACCGAGCGGTTCCGCCCTGATCCGGCTGCCCGGGCCGAACTACGCGCCCGTTACGGGCTGGGCGAGCGGCCGGTGGCGGTGTGCATTTCCCGGCTGGTGCCACGCAAGGGTCAGGACATGTTGATCAAGGCGTTGCCCGACATCGGCCGCCGGGTGGACGGGGCTGCGCTGGTGATCGTCGGGGGCGGGCCCTACGCCGAGCATCTGCACCGGCTGGCGCAGGAGTGCGGGGTGAGTGCTGATGTGGTCTTCACCGGCGGAGTGCCCAATGCCGAGTTGCCGGGTCACTACGCGATGGCCGATGTGTTCGCGATGCCGTGTCGGACCCGCGGCGCGGGCCTGGACGTCGAGGGACTGGGCATCGTGTTCCTGGAGGCCTCGGCGAGCGGTGTCGCGGTGGTGGCCGGCCGTTCCGGGGGCGCACCGGAAACCGTGTTGGACGGTCAGACCGGCCGGGTGGTCGACGGACGGTCCCACGACGAACTCGTCGAGGTGATCGGCGACCTACTGGCTGACCCGGCTCGGGCCCGGCGGATGGGACTGGCCGGCCGCGATTGGATCAGCAGCGACTGGAACTGGGACCGTCACACCGCGCGACTGGCCGACCTGCTTCGGGTGCGACCCGTGCAGCCCCTGGGTTAACAGGGTCCGCTCAAGTGCCGTGCGGGCCATGTGTGAAGCTTTTCCGGTGAGCAGTATTCAAGTCGCTGACGAGATTTTCGTCGCCGCCAACCCCGAGGCAGTGGGACGGGCGGTGGGGGATCGAACCAGCTGGCGGCGATGGTTCCCCGACCTTTTGCTGGAGGTAGTCGAGGACCGCGCCGACAAGGGTGTGCGGTGGACGGTCGCCGGCCCCCTGAGCGGCACCATGGAGATCTGGCTCGAGCCCGTGCTCGACGGCGTGGTGCTGCACTATTTCCTGCATGCTGAGCCAACTGGCGCCGCCGCGGTGCAACCGGAGAAAATGAATCTGCCCGCTACGACGCACCAGCGGCGGGTGGCCGGCAAGCGGATGGCTTTCGAGGTCAAGAACACACTCGAGGCAGGCCGGCCGGTGGGCGTGGCCCCGACTATCTGAATCGCCGGTTACCGCTCTTCGGGGCGGGTACGGTTCGGGGGATCCAAATATGACGGTAAGCGGAAACAGTGGCTGACAGGACGGCGCAGACCATCCACATCGATGCGGACCCCCGCACCGTGATGGAGGTGATCGCCGACATCGGCTCGTATCCGGAGTGGGTGTCGGAGTACACCGAGACCGAGGTGATCGAAACCGATCCGGAGGGCTACCCCAAGATGGCCAGGCTGGTGCTCGACGCGGCGGTACTGCGCGACACCATGGTGCTCAAATACGACTGGCCCCCGGATCGGAATTCGGTGCGATGGTCGCTGGTGTCGAGCACCCTGCTCAAGGCGCTTGACGGTGCCTACCTGCTTACCCCGAGCGGGCGCGGAACCGACGTTACCTACGAGCTCTCGGTGGATCTGACGGTGCCGATGATCGGACTGCTCAAACGCAAAGCCGAGCGCCGGTTGACTGAGACGGCCCTCAAAGATTTGAAGAAGCGGGTCGAGGTCGAGTGAAAACCAAAACTACCGCCGCTCCTCAAGATCCCGACCAGTCGTGCCGCCTTGGCTTCTTCGTCGGCAAGGGAGGTGTCGGCAAGTCGACGCTGGCTGCCGCGACGGCGGTGCAGGCCGGGCTGAACGGCGAGCGTGTCCTTGTGGTGTCGACCGACCAGGCGCATTCCCTCGGTGATGTGCTGGGCGTCGCGGTGGAACCCGGCGACGGATCCCAACCCGTCGGGATCCTCACCGAGGAACAAGGTGGTCATGTGGACGCGTTGGCACTCGACACGTTGGCTCTGCTGGAGTCGGCCTGGCGTGCCGCCGCTCCGGTATTCGCACGGCGTTTTCCTTCTTCTGATCTCAACGAGATTGCGCCGGAGGAGCTTTCGGCGATTCCCGGTATTCAAGATGTGCTGGGGCTGCGCGCGGTGGCTGACTTGGCTGCATCCGGCCGGTGGGACTACGTCGTCGTCGATTGCGCGTCAACCGCCGATGCGCTTCGGATGCTGACACTGCCCGGCGCGTTCGCTGTCTACCTCGAGCGTGCCTGGCCGCGGCACCGCCGACTGTCGGGGGGCACCGACGATCCCGGCGCCGCAGCGATGGTCGCCCTCACCGAGGCCGTGGCTGAGAGTGTTTCGGGGCTTTCCGAACTGGTCACCGACGACGCACGTGTCGGGGCCCACGTGGTTCTGACCGCCGAACGTGTGGTGGCGGCCGAAACCGTGCGAGTGTTGGCATCGCTGGCAGTCATGGGAGTTCGTATCAATGAAGTGATCGTCAATCAGGTTCTCTTCGAGGATGATTCCTACGAGTACCGCAACCTGCCCGAACACCCTGCCTTTGACTGGTATTCGGCCAGGATCGCCGAACAGAAGTCGGTGTTGGATGAACTGGGGGCGTCCGCTGGTGAACTTCGACTTGTCCTCACCCCCCACCTGGCCGGCGAACCCATCGGTCACAAGGCGCTGGCTCACCTGCTCGACGAGGCACGCCGCCGGGACGGTTCGGCTCCGCCCGGACCGCTGCGGCCGGTGGTCGACCGTGAATCGGGTTCGGGGGCCGATGCGGTCTATCGCATGCGACTGGAGTTGCCGCCGCTTGACGCGGGCATGTTTAACCTCGGCCGGGCCGGTGATGACCTCATCATCAGCGTCGGTGGTCTGCGGCGCCGCGTGCGACTCGTGCCGGTCCTGCGCCGCTGCATCGTGATCGGCGCTGCGTTGCGCGGCAGCGAGCTCACAGTTCGTTTCCGACCCGACCCTCAGGTCTGGCCCGCATGAGTTCCGGTCACGCCGAGTTGGGTCCTGAGCTGCGTCAACTCGCCCAGGCCCTGCTGGAACGCCTGGACCCGGCGGTCCGGGCCGCGGCGGCGATGGCCGCCGAGGCGATGCGCGGACCCGAGCGTTGTCAGCAGGTGTGGTGCCCGGTGTGTGCGCTGGCGGCGCTGATCAATGGTGAGCAGCACCCACTGCTGGGTGTGATCGCCGAACACAGTGTGGCCCTGCTGTCGGTGATCCAGGCCATGGCCGCCGATACCTCGGCGGGTGGTCCCGGGCCGCAACCCGCGCAGACACCCGATGCAGAGAACACCGAGGCCGGGCCGCCGCCCTCGTCGAACGGGCGGTACCACCCCATCGAGATCATCGTCGAGACCGACCCTGGGCAGGATCCGAACGCCTGAGGATTGACCGTGAACACCGCTGCGCGGGTGGTTGGGTCATCGGTGGCTGGGTAGAGTTGGCCCGAGTTGACGGAAGCGGCGCACATGCGAGGGAGGGCCTATGTGGTACTGGCTGTTCAAGTACATTTTCATGGGCCCGATACTGGCTTTCCTGGGGCACCCGAAAGTCGAAGGCCTGGAACATGTTCCGGTCTCGGGCCCGGCCATTCTGGCAGGCAACCACCTCGCGGTGGCCGACAGCTTCTTTCTTCCCCTGGTGGTCCGCCGCCGCATCACCTTTCTGGCTAAGTCGGAGTACTTCACCGGTAAAGGCATCAAAGGCGCCTTCAACCGGTGGTTTTACACGGTGGCCGGTCAGGTGCCGATCGACCGCTCCAACGCCGATTCGGCCCAGGCGGCACTCGACACCGCGGAGCGGATCCTGAGCGAGGGCAAACTGCTCGGCATGTACCCCGAGGGCACCCGGTCTCCGGACGGACGGCTCTACAAGGGAAAGAGCGGTCTGGCCCGGCTGGCGCTGGAGACCGGTGTTCCGGTGATTCCGGTGGCGATGATCGGAACCGATGTCGTCAACCCGCCGGGGTCCAAAATGTGGCGATTCGGTCAGGTGACGGTCAAGTTCGGCAAGCCGATGGACTTCACCCGGTTCGAGGGGATGGCCGGCAACCGATTCATCGAACGAGCCGTCATCGACGAAGTCATGTACGAGTTGATGAAGCTGTCCGGCCAGGAATACGTCGACGTGTACGCGGCCTCGCTGAAGAATTCCGGGCCCGGTGCTAAGCCGGGCGGACCAAGTCAGCCGTCGGCGCGGATCCCGGAGACCGCTGCGGGTTGATACCCCGCGGTGCCGCGCGCAGGCCCGCCACCACGATGAACGCCAGCGCCCACCACACGTAGGACATCCCGAGAAGTTGCCGCCACCACGCCGCTTGCGCTTCTTGATGCTCGGGCAGCAACTGGATGGGGGACCAGGTCATCAGCGCGGCGCCGGCGGCGGCCAGCACGGCCAGTAGCGGATCGCGACGCCGGTAGGCGAGCACCGACGTCACGGCGATAGCCGGCAGCGTCCACACCCAGTGATGTGACCAGGAGACCGGCGACACGATCAGGCCGAACAGCGCGACGCACACCACGGCCAGCATCGGCTCGGGGTTGTCGTCCGATCCGGCCGCCAACAGCCGCCGGACCGCCCAGACGGTGAGCGCCAGAACGGCCAGACAGGACGTGGTCCACAGCAGGAACTGGGTGGTCTGACCCAACTCGAGACGGGCCAACGCTCCGGCGGCGTTCTGGTTGGTGTTCAGCGTCGGTGTGCCGATCCGATCAGTGTGGTGCACGGTGGACGTCCAGTACTCCCAGGAATCGCTCCAGGCCAACGCGAAACCGGCCAGAGTGGCCGCGCTGAAGGACACCACCGAGGTGACCAGCGCGCGGATGTCGCGACGGAGCAGGAAATACAGCAGGAAGACCGCCGGCGTCAGCTTGAGGGCGATCGCCAGCCCCAGCAGCAACCCGCGGGGCCACGGGGTCCGGCGTGGGACACAGTCGGCGATGACAAGGGTCATCAGGATGACGTTGATCTGGCCGAAGCGGAAATTCTCCAGAAGGGGTTCCAAACACCACGCCGCCAGTGCGACCAGCCCGGCAGCCAGCCACCACCGGCGCAGCCGGGCCGACCCACCCACTGGCCAGTTCTCGGCCACGTCCAGTCGGGTCAGCACGATCCAGGTTGACACCACCAGCAGCACGCACGTCACCGCAGTGATCGCCACGCTGGCGCTCGGCAACGTCACCAGCGCCAGAGGCGCGAAGGCGACCGCCGCCAACGGTGGATAGGTGAACGGCAGGCCAAGACCGACCTGGGTCTGGAAGAGGGCCCCGTCGGCGTACAACGGCCGGCCTTGCAGCCAGGCCTGTCCGCCCATCCGGTAGACGTCGGCGTCGATCAGGTAGGGCAGGTCACGGAACACCGTCCAGCCGCAGTGCGCAACCGCTACCACGATGACCGCCTGCAACAGACGCCACAACCACGGGCGACCGATTCGGCCTCGCCCGAGGACAGTGCCCCAGTCGGGCGCAGGCAACCTGCTCATCTCGGGCTCCAGCGTATCCGGCAACGCCGTCAGCGCCGGTGCAGGCGTAGTTTCTAGCCGTGCACTTCATGCCCCCGGACGGCGTCCACATGGATTTCCGGTTGGAGTTCGTCGCCCCGGGGCGCCAACCGCTGATGTGGTGTCTGATCGCCTTTATTCTGACGTTCTTCATCACCCGGTCGATCACCCGCTACATCCGGGCGACCGCGGACCGGACCGGCCCGCGGAAGTGGTGGCAACCGCGCAACATTTCCGGCAAAGGCGGCACCCACATCCACCACGCCGTGTTCGGGGTGATCCTGGTGCTGCTCTCCGGCGTCGCCATGATCAGCATGGCGGTCGACGGCGGCGTGCGGGAGTTCACCGTCGCGGCGGTCTTTTTCGGCATCGGCGCGGCGCTGGTGCTCGACGAGTTCGCGCTGATCCTGCACCTGGAGGACGTCTACTGGTCTGAGGACGGCCGCACTTCGGTCGACGCGGTCTTCGTGGCGGTGGCGGTGGCCGGGTTGCTGGTCATGGGCTTCAACCCGCTATCGCTGTTCGATGTGGGGATCTGGCGGGACGCCGACTCGGTCGCCGCGCGGGTCACGGTGATCGCACTGGCGGTGCTGAATCTGGCCCTGGCGGTGGTGGTGCTGTTCAAGGGAAAGCTGTGGACCGGACTGCTGGGCATGTTCTTCACGCCGTTGCTGTTCATCGGCGCCATCCGGCTGGCCCGCCCGCACGCCCCCTGGGCCCGCTGGCATTACCAGGACAAGCCCCGCAAAATGCGCCGGTCGATGGAACGGGAACGCTACCTGCGCAGGCCGTTCGTGCAGGCAAACCTGTGGCTGCAACACGTCATCGCCGGTGAGCCACGCTTCCCCAGCGACACCGAGGTGAACGCCGAACTCGACCGGGAAATCCACCCCGCGCCCGCCCCCGGTCAGCAGGTGGACGCCCAGACGACCACCCAGACTCCCGCCCAGGCCGGCGGTTAGGGCCCCGGGATGCGCTACTTCTACGACACCGAGTTCATCGACAACGGCCGGATCATCGACCTCATCTCCATCGGGGTCGTCGCCGAGGACGGCCGCGAGTTCTATGCGGTGTCCACGGAGTTCGACCCGGAATCGGCCGGCCGCTGGGTGCGTACCCACGTGTTACCCAAGTTGCCCTCACCGGCATCGGCGCTGTGGCGCTCACGCCGGCAGATCCGCGAGGGTCTGGAGGAGTTCTTCGGCATCGACGGCCAGCAGCCGATCGAGTTGTGGGCGTGGGTGGGTGCTTACGACCACGTGGCGCTGTGCCAGCTCTGGGGACCGATGACCAGCCTGCCGCCCCAGATCCCGCGCTTCACCCGGGAACTGCGTCAACTCTGGGAGGACCACGGCAGCCCCCGGATGCCGCCGCGCCCGCAGGACACCCATGACGCCCTCGTTGACGCGCGGCACAACCTGCGGCGCTACCTGCTGATGACCACGGGTCATGACGTCGCTTCGACGCAGGTAGGCCGCCTCGGCGGTGGTCGGACGCCCGATTGAGCCCGGTTAGGATGGTCGGGTGAACTGGACCGTTGACGTACCGATCGACCAGTTGCCGGCCTTGCCGCCGCTGCCGGCCGACCTGCGGACCCGGCTTGACGCGGCGCTGGCCAAACCGGCTGCCCAGCAGCCGAGCTGGGATCCCGAGCAAGCCGGCGCGATGCGCACCGTACTGGAAAGTGTGCCTCCGGTCACCGTCGCCTCGGAGATCGAGCGGCTGTCCGAGCAGCTGGCTGCGGTGGCCCGCGGTGAGGCCTTCCTGCTGCAGGGCGGCGACTGTGCCGAAACGTTCGCCGACAACACCGAACCGCACATCCGGGCCAACATCCGGGCGCTGCTGCAGATGGCGGTGGTGCTGACCTACGGCGCCAGCCTGCCGGTGGTGAAGGTGGCCCGCATCGCCGGGCAGTACGCCAAACCGCGGTCTTCCGACACCGACGCGCTGGGTCTGAGGTCCTACCGCGGTGACATGGTCAACGGGTTCGCTCCGGATGCCTCCGTCCGTGAGCACGACCCGTCGCGGCTGGTCCGTGCTTACGCCAACGCCAGTGCAGCGATGAACCTGGTGCGCGCACTGACCGCCTCGGGCTTGGCGTCGCTGCACCTGGTTCATGACTGGAACCGGGAATTCGTGCGCACCTCGCCGGCCGGCGCGCGCTACGAGGCGCTGGCCTCCGAGATCGACCGTGGCATGCGGTTCATGGCCGCCTGCGGTGTCAACGACCGCAACCTGGACACCGCCGAGATCTACGCCAGCCATGAGGCGCTGGTGCTGGACTATGAACGCGCCATGCTGCGACTCAGTGACGAGTACCCCGCCCACTCCCCGGAGCCGCGGCTGTACGACCTTTCCGCACACTACATTTGGATCGGCGAACGGACCCGGCAACTCGACGGCGCGCATATCGCGTTCGCCGAGGTGATCGCCAATCCGATCGGGGTCAAGATCGGGCCGACGATGACACCCGAGTTGGCCGTTGAGTACGTCGAGCGACTCGACCCGCATAACAAACCCGGCCGGCTCACCCTGATCAGCCGGTTGGGCAACAACAAGGTTCGCGACCTGTTGCCGCCGATCATCGAGAAGGTCCAGGCCACCGGACATCAGGTCATCTGGCAGTGCGATCCCATGCACGGCAACACCCACGAATCCTCCACCGGTTACAAGACGCGGCATTTCGACCGGATCGTCGACGAGGTTCAGGGTTTTTTCGAAGTGCATCGGGCGCTGGGAACCCATCCCGGTGGCATCCACGTGGAGATCACCGGGGAGAACGTCACCGAATGCCTTGGTGGCGCTCAGGACATCTCCGATACCGATTTGTCCGGCCGCTATGAAACCGCCTGCGACCCACGGTTGAACACGCAGCAGAGCCTCGAACTCGCGTTCCTGGTCGCGGAGATGCTGCGCGACTGACCCGCCTCGTCGAGTGATCGTGGGCAGGGCTCCTCACTCAACGGGGGAGCAGCCCTTGGAAGTTCGTTCCGAGACTCCATGCCGCCGCCGCTACCAACCCGTTGAGCACCAGCACCGCCAGCGTCCAGAACACCGCGGCGCGTCGGCCGCGCTGCCTCGCTGCCGCCAACTCCTCGATGTCGATCCCGGCGAATTGGCCTATCTCACAGGGCAGGTCATCAAACGGCTCGGCATCATGGGCAGGCGCGGCCACTGCAGCGCGGGCAGACCAGCGATCCTGCGGCTGCGGGGTGAACTGCCGGGTCATGTCGGGAACCGCGGGATCGACCCGGTTTGGCGGTGAAGGAGGGGGACGGTCGTTTCGGGGGGGTTGGCGCACCGTTGCCGCGGTGTGCTGCGCGGAGTTGCGGGGTGCTGGAACGCGGAAGGCGGGCAGGCCCAACTCGTCGGCGATGCTGTCCAGTTCCGCACCCATCGCGACGGCGTCGGGGAACCTGTCCTCGGGTCGGCGGGCGGTGGCGTGCGCGACGAAATCGTCGAACTGCTGTGGCACGCCGTCGATCGTCGAACTGGGCGGGGGAACATCGTGGTCGAGTCGCCGATGGGCCACGGAGAGTACGTTGTCCCCGCGGAAAGGCGTTGTCCCGGTGAGCAGTTCGAAGGCCATGACTCCGGCGGAGTAGACATCGCTGCGCGGACCGATGGATCCCCCCTCGACCTGTTCGGGTGACAGGTAGCCGGCCGTCCCGAGGATGACGCTTGTCGAGGTGATCCCGGCCTCGGCAATGGCCCGCACCAAACCGAAGTCGACTAGTTTGACCTCGCCGTCATCGGAGATCAACACATTTTCCGGTTTGATGTCGCGGTGCACCAATCCGGACCGATGGGCCACACCGAGGCCGCCGAGGACCGGATGCAGCACGGCCGCCACGGCATGCGGCGGCATCGGTCCCCGTTCCCTCAGCAGTTCGCGAAGCGTGCCGCCGTCGACGAGTTCCATGACCAGAAACGGATGGGTGGCGTCGTTGCCCTGGTCGTAAATTGCGACCAATCCCGGGTGTTTCAATCGGGCGATCGCGCGGGCTTCTCGTTGGAAGCGAGTCAGGAACTGGTGGTCGCCGGAGTACCGGGCGTCCATCACCTTCAACGCCACCGGACGGTCGAGTCGCAGATCAAGCCCCCGGTAGACCGTCGACATCCCTCCGGTCGCAATACGACTCTCGATGCGATAGCGGCCGTCGAGAGTCGCGCCGAGGAGGGGGTCCGACGTCACCGACCCATCCTAAGTCGGCCGCCACGACGAACCCGTTGTGCCGATTGGTGGGATACGGCGGCGTGTCCGGTCTTGGCGCCTTTTAGACTGTTGCGGTGAGCAGCATTCCGGCCGTTGATGACGTTCTTGACCCCGGTGAGCCGGTCTACGACCTACCGACCGTCGCCGAGTTGCTGGGGGTGCCGGTCACCAAGGTGCATCGGCATCTGCGAGAAGGCCTACTGGTCGCGGTGCGCCGCAACGGGATTCCGGTCGTGCCGCGGGCCTTCTTCACCGAGACCGACGCCGGTGCGAATCACATCGTCAGGGCGCTGCCCGGCTTGTTGGCGGTGCTGCGCGATGGCGGCTACCAGGACGCGGAGATTCTGCGCTGGCTGTTCGCCCCTGACCCGTCGCTCACCGTCACCCGTGACCGGGTCCGGGAGTCAAGGCCCAACGCCAGACCGGTCGATGCCCTGCACGCCCACCAGGCCCGGGAAGTGCTGCGACGCGCGCAGGCGATGGCGTACTGACGCCGATTTTCTACCGGGCGGTCTTGGCGACCCGGTCCGCAGTGCGGTCAAGTGCGTACCATGCCGCCAGCGCGCAGGCCGTCGCGATCACAACGTGCAGCCAGTAGTACATCCCGTGGGATCCGTCCGGCTTGAAGATGACCATGATCCATGTGGAGAAGCCGGCGATGAATGCCAGCGCCGCCGGCGACTGCGCCAACGCCGACACGATCGCAAGTGGCCAGGTGTAGTACCAGGGCAGCGCGGCGGGAACGAAGAGGACGACCACCAACATCGCCCAGGCGATGCCCTGCAGTGCCTCCCGGTCGTCGTGCCGAAACCGCCACCACAGCAGGGGCAGTGACACCAGGATAATGCCGGCCCCGATCATTCGAGTGACGTCGAGGACGGCGTAGAAGCTCACCGGGACAATCGCTCCGACGAAGGCGTCGGCGACGTTGGCAATTGCGGTGGGGATGGTGAGCCAGTTGATGATTCGAGCCGATCCGGACAGTGCCGTAAGCCAGCCGAGGCCGACGCCGGCCAGGCCGGACAACACCGCGAAGACAGCCACAAATGTGGCAAGCGCGGAGGCCGAGGCAATCGCGAAGGCCCGCAGTCGGTTGCCGCCGAGGTGGCGGACCCACACCCACACCATGAACGGCAACGCCAGCACCGCGGTGGCTTTCACCGCGACGGCGATCGCGATCAGCGCAGCCCCGGCCACGTGCCGGCCGGCGAAGGTCAGTGCGATCCCGGCCATCATCAGGCCGACCATCAGCATTTCGTTGTGAACGCCGCCCATCAGGTGAATGATCACCAGCGGATTCAGCACGCAGATCCACAGCGCAACAGCACCATTGGCGCCGACGTGTCGTGCCACCCGCGGCGCGGCCCAAATCAGCAACGCCAGCCCCGGAAGCATGCACAGCCTGAGCAGGATGGTGCCCGCGATGGTGTTATCGCCGACCAGCATCGTGACGAACTTCGCGACAAGGATGAAGGCCGGTCCGTAGGGCGCTGTCGTGGTGGTCCACACCGAACTCACGTTGTCCAGCAGGATGTTCGGGTTCTCGATGGGGCCGACCGCATAGGGGTCGAACCCATCCCGCAACAGCGCCCCCTGGGCAAGATAGGAGTAGGTATCGCGACTGAACAGAGGCACGCTGACCAGCAGTGGTGTCAGCCATAACGCGGTGCTGGCGATCATGGTGTACTCGCTGATCGGCCGGCCCTCAATCAGCCACCGGCCCAGCCAGATCCACGCAGCCACCACCAGGGCCACGCCGGCCCACAGCAGCAGGGATGACACCACCATGCCATGGCCGAAGCGCAGCCACGACAGGTGCAGCGACTCCAGCACGGGATCGTGCTGGCGGGTACTGCCGGCCCCCAGGCCGCCGAGTGCGAGCAGGACGGCACCGCCGAATCCCAACCAGGCGGGTCGGCTTTCGTCGCCGCGCAGGAATCCCACCAGCCGGGCGGGGCCGGTCGGTGCGGGAGCGGTGACGGGTGAGGCGGACATCTGGTGTCTAGGCTGACCGGTTGGCGGCCAATCCGGCGAGTTCGGTCAGCCCAGTCTTGGCCGGCGCGTTGATCGGAGCTAGTTCCAGGATCTCCAACGCACGCCGAGTGAGCATGTCGATGCGGTCCTCCACCGCCGCCAGCGCGCCGACTGACTCGATCACCGAACACAAGTCGCCGACCTGGCTGTCGGTCAGATCGGTGCCGATCGAGGACCGTAGTAGGGTTGCGCCGGCCGGATCGGTCCGTTCTGCGCGCTCGACGGCCTCGGCGAGCAGCACCGTGCGTTTGCCTGAGCGCAAGTCGTCTCCCGACGGCTTTCCGGTGACGGCGGGATCGCCGAAAACGCCGAGCACGTCGTCGCGGAGTTGGAAGGCGACACCGAGATCGTTGCCGAGACTGTGGAAAGCGGTTTGGATCTCCGGCCGGTCGGCGGCCGCGGCAGCGCCCATCTGCAGCGGCCGGGTAACCGTGTAGGAAGCTGTCTTGTAAGTGTTGACGTTCATCGCCGTTGCGATGGAGTGCATTCCACTGGATTCGGCGACGATATCGAGGTATTGACCACCGAGAACCTCTGTCCGGATGTCCGACCACACCCGTTGGACCCGGCGCTGGGCATCCTGCGGAAGGTGCACTGCGGCGACGATGTCATCGGCCCACACCAGCGACAAGTCGCCGAGCAGGATGGCGGCCGATCGGCCGAACTGTTCGGCCGAACCACGCCAGCCTCGGCTGCGGTGCAGTTCGGCGAAGTGCATGTGAGCCGTTGGCATTCCGCGGCGGGTGGCGGAGTCGTCGATGACGTCGTCGTGCACCAGCGCGCAGGCATGGAGCAGTTCCAGCGCGGAGATCAGGCGTAACACCTCGTCATCGACGTGGTCGTTGGGCCCGGCTGTGACGGCACGGTAGCCCCAGTAGGCGAACGCCGGCCGAAGCCGTTTACCGCCGCGCAGCACGAAATCCTCGAGTGCGGCGATCAGGCCGTCGTAGTCATCGCCGATGTAGGCCGCCTCGGCGCGACGGCCGGCCAGATACACCCGAAGCTGTTCGGTGACGGCGCCGGCCAGTTGGGCCGCCGACGGTGCCGCTGCGTGCACGCTCACCGGGCCCCCTTTCTTGCGATTCTTTGGCAGTGTTCAGCCCGGTGAGACCAGATTAGAGGTCGTCGGTCTGTTCGGCGGCGGCGAACCGGAGTGAGGCGCGGTCGTGGTCACGCCAGGCCAGCGCCGCGATGATCCCGGCGGCCAGACAGGCTGCAAGGCCCAGCCATAAAGCCGTCGCGGCGAATGAGCGGGTGCTGGGGTCGGTGTAACGAGCCTGGGCGCTCATCGTGGTGACCGTCCCCGATTTGAGTTTCCATTCCACGGCGTCGGTGCCGATGCGCTCGCCGTTGGCCGAGATGATCTCGCCGGGGAAGGCCGCGCTGAATTCAACGTCGGCCTCCGAGGCGGTGACGTTGGTCAGATCCACCCGGCCTTCGAGGATCACCACGTTGCCGGCCCGGCGCAGCGAGATATCCACTCCCGCCGCGTCCCGGCTGAGGTTGGCCAGTTGCGGCAATTCGGCAAAGCTGAGATCGGAGAACTTGGCCGTCGAACCGACGTAGCCGTCGGCCGCGTACCGCCCGACGGTGATTTTCTGGCTGAAGCCGACGTTCTCGTCGAACTGCGGACCGTTGTCCTTGTCGTCGCGGGGTTTCACCGCCGCGATGATCTCGCCGGATACCCGGTCCTCGGGGGATACCGTGATGGAGGCCTGCACACGCAGACAACCGGCCAGAACCGGCGCCGCCAACAGCAGCAGCAGAAGCGCCGGAAACCGCCGGCCGCTCCAATTGCGGCGACCACACACCGAGGACTGCACGAGGGGTATCGTGCCAGACCGCCGGACTACAGCGGCAACGCGCGACCGAGAATGGCGAAGGGCCGGGGATCGCCGGAGAAGTGGTAGCCGCGAATGATGTCGGCGAAGCCCAATCGACGATAAAGCCGCCAGGCCCGGTTGGGTTCCTCGTTCGTCTCCGGGGTGGACAGCAGCACGTGCGCTTCGGGACGGTCGCGCAGTAGCCTCCGAGCCAGGGCCTCGCCCACTCCGTGCCCCTGGGCCCGCGGGTGTATGTGCAGTTCGGTCAGTTCGAAGTAGTCGCCCATCAGGCGGCTGATCTCTGCGTGCGGAAGGCCGAAGTGGTGCAGGCCGCGCAGAACCTGCTGCTGCCACCACTGGTCCGGCGCACCGCGGTAGCCGTATGCCACGCCGAGCAACGGCGCTGCGGCCAGTTCCTCTGCGCCCTCGTCGTTGACGGCCGCGGTCCCGGCCTCGACCTCGACGGCCGCAACCGCGCGCCATCCCTCCCGGCGGGTGTGGTCCAGCCACATCGGCGCCCGCTGATTTTCCGTACCGCGCGGATACCGCATGGCATCGACGTAGACGGTCAGGGCCTCACCGAGTCGGACCTGCATGTCGCCGGGCGACAGGTCGATCAGGACGGTCGCCAACGTGTGGTGCCCCCTTCGCCGCCGGTTCTCGTTCTACGGTGCTGGTGTTGTACCGCCATTATGGTGGGCCGATCCGCGACTGGTGACAGACGTCTTACGTCCGCGTTCCGGGGTTCGCCTGTGGGGGGCCCGGGGCTACACTGCAAAAGGCGGGTGCGGCACCGGGGCCAAATCCAGTGTTGAAACCGGGTGGTACCGGGCATCCCCAACTCGTATCATGTCGGTATACACCCGTCTCTAGTTGCGGCGGGCAACCCGCGAACCGGTTGTGTCGGGCAAAGGAGGGACGCATGCCACTCTCCGAGCATGAGCAGCGGATGCTCGATCAGATTGAGAGCGCTCTCTACGCCGAGGATCCCAAATTCGCGTCGAGTGTTCGCGGTGGCAACCTGCGTGCTCCTTCGACGCGTCGGCGCCTCCAGGGTGTCGGGCTCTTCGTTCTCGGCCTGGCGATGCTCGTCGCGGGGGTGGCCGTCAAGGCCACCATGATCGCCGGTTTCCCTGCGTTGTCGGTGCTGGGATTCGTCGTCATGTTCGGAGGCGTGATCTTCGCCATCACCGGTCCTCCTGGACGCGGCGGGCTCGAGAACGGAGCAGCCCCGGGTAACGCACGCCCGGCCCGGCGCGGAAAGAGCGGCAAAGGCGGGGCCGGCGGGTCATTCACCAATCGCATGGAGGACCGCTTCCGCCGCAGGTTCGACGAGTAGACCCGGACAGGGCACGAGGGGCAGCCGCAGGCTGCCCCTTTTTTTTGTATCCACATCTTGTGCGTCCACATCCCACCCGGCCTGCGCGCCGGCAGGGGCGGTGGTGCGACGGTCCACGGGAGGGGGAGAAGTGGGCGACGCAGCGCACTTTTGATGCCTACGGTGGAGCAAAGTGGGGGATTGTGGGGTATCGTGGCGGCAGTGCGGAGTGGTGGGCACTCCGGGGCGTATCGGAGGAGGTGCTGTGGATGTTCCTCGGTACCTACACGCCCAAGCTGGACGACAAGGGGCGTCTGACGCTGCCGGCGAAGTTCCGCGACGCGCTGGCGGGGGGGCTGATGGTCACCAAAAGCCAGGACCACAGCCTGGCGGTCTATCCGCGGACCCAGTTCGAGCAACTGGCTCGGCGCGCGGCGGCCACATCGCGCAGCAACCCGGAGGCCCGGGCGTTCCTGCGAAACCTGGCCGCGGGTACCGATGAGCAACATCCAGATTCCCAGGGGCGGATCACCCTGTCGGCCGACCATCGGCGCTACGCCGGCCTCACCAAGGATTGCGTGGTCATCGGGGCGGTCGACTTCCTGGAGATCTGGGACTCCCAGTCCTGGCAGGACTACCAGCAGACCCATGAAGAGAACTTCTCCGCGGCCAGCGATGAAGCACTCAGCGACATCATCTGAGGCCCCGGTGAAATTAGAGGTGAACCCGCCCGCCCGTGCGGTGTGGTCTCTGCCCGAGCCGACCCTGGCGTACTTCCCCGACGCCAGGTTCGCAAACTCGGACAGGGACCTCGCCGCACGGGGGTGGCGCCACCGAGGCTTTCCCCGTCGATTCGGAGGGTGCGTCGTGGCAGACCGTGCGGACCACGGACACGTTCCCGTGCTGCTCGACCGGTGCGTCGAACTGCTTGCCCCCGCGCTGACCCGCGGTGCTGCCGACGGATCCGGGGCGGTTTTGCTCGACGCCACCCTGGGCGCGGGAGGGCATGCCGAACGCTTCCTCGACACGTTCGCCGGGCTGCGGCTGATCGGCCTGGATCGAGATCCGGACGCGTTGGCCATCGCCGGACATCGGTTGGCACGGTTCGGCGGTCGGGTGAGGCTGGTGCACACCCGCTACGACGGAATCGCCGCAGCGCTGCGGGACAGTGGGATGGAGCCAACCGGTTCGGTGGACGGCGTGTTGTTCGATCTCGGTGTTTCGTCCATGCAACTGGACCGGCCCGACCGGGGCTTCTCCTACTCGCAGGATGCGCCGCTGGACATGCGGATGGATCCCGACGCCGAACTTACGGCCGCTGAGATCCTCAATACCTGGGATCGTGGGCGGCTCACCGAGATTCTGCGTCGCTTCGGGGAGGAGAAGTTCGCCTCCCGGATCGCTGGATTCATCGTCGAACGCCGCACCCGGACTCCGTTCGCCAGAACCGGTGAACTGGTCGAGACGCTCTACGACGCGATCCCCATTCCGGCCCGCCGGACCGGTGGCCACCCGGCGAAGCGCACCTTCCAGGCCCTGCGGATCGCGGTCAACTCCGAACTGGATTCGTTGACCGCAGCGCTGCCCGCAGCACTGGCCGCAGTACGTCCCGGCGGGCGAATCGTGGTCATGTCCTACCAGTCACTGGAGGACCGGATCGTCAAGACGGCTTTCGCGGCCGCGACGGCCTCCCGTACCCCTGAGGGCCTGCCGGTCGAACTACCTGGCCACGGACCGGAGTTCGGGCCCCTCACCCGGGGTGCCGAACGCGCCGGAACCGTTGAGTTACAGCGCAATCCGCGTAGTGCCCCGGTTCGACTGCGTGCCATCGAACGCGGCTACGGAGAGGAATCCGCATGAAGTTCGGGCGTAAGCCAGCCAGTCGCACCGGAGGTGTCGACACCGCCGAGGGCAAAGCCGCCGCGGTGCGTGGCCGCACCGCCGAGGCTCCAGCGGGCAAGCGGACACGCCGGCCGGTCGAGGGCCCGGCCCGGCCCGCGCGCACCCGCACTCGTCCGCAGGAACCGCGCGGTCAACGGCAGGGACCGCAAACGGCACCGGCGGCACGGCCCGTCGAGCGTCCGGCGCGGCCGAAGAGCACCAGCCAGGCCAAGGCTCGGGCCAAGGCCCGGAAGGCCAAGGCGCCCAAAGTCATCCGGCCCCCGCTGCGGGAGAGGGTTCTGGCCCGACTCGCCAGGATCGACCTGAGCCCACGCACCATGCTGGCGAAGATCCCGTTCGTCGTGCTGGTGATCGGCGCCCTTGCCATCGGCTTGGGTGTCACCTTGTGGCTGTCCACCGATGCCGCGCAGCGGTCCTATCAACTCAGCAACGCACGCGTGCTCACCGATGCACTCTCCCAGCAGAAGGAGGCACTCGAGCGCGACGTCCTCGAGGCGCAGTCCGCTCCGGCGCTTGCCGATGCCGCCCGCAATCTCGGCATGATCCCGTCCCGGGACACCGCCCATCTGGTCAAGGACCCCGCCGGCAATTGGGTGGTCATCGGAGCGCCCAAGCCCGCCGAGGGGGCGCCGCCGCCCCCGTTGAACTTCACACTCCCCGACGAGACACCGGCTGCTGGGCCCAAGCCCGCGCCGGGTGCTCCGCAGCCGGCCAGTCCGGCTGCCGCCGTCGAGGTTCCGGTGCTTCTGCCGCCGCCGAATCCGGTCAGTGTTCACCTGGGCGCCGGCGCGACGGTACCGGGACCGCCCCCGCTGCCGGGGCCCGCACTGCTGCCCGTCGCACCGGCGACGCCGCCCGGACCGACCGCCGACACGCTGGCAACCGCGCCTGTCCCCGCTGCGGCCGCACCAGTACCTACAGTTGCTGCTGTGCCTCCTGTGACTGATGTTGCTGTTGGGGTGCCTCTCCCGGGGGCGCCCAATTGAGCCGCGGTAAACCCCGGTCCCAGCCCGGCGCCGCCACGCGGAGCCGGGTCCACACCGCCACCACTACGCCGGTAACGGCCGGTCAAGGACATGCCGCCAATGCCCGCCGGATCCGTACCGCGACCGAGGCGCCGTCAAGCCGTTCGTCCTTCGGCTACCGCTCCCGGGTGGGCAGCATCGTGATCTTCTCGGCCCTGACACTCGCCGCGGCCCAGTTGTTCAACCTCCAGGTGCCCAGCGCCGAGGGTTTGCGCGCCCAGGCAGCCAACCAGTTGAAGGTCACCGACGTCGATCCGGCGGTCCGGGGTGCCATCGTCGACCGGAACTTCGACAAGCTGGCCTTCACCATGGAGGCGCGGGCGTTGACCTTCCAGCCCGCCAAGGTCCGAAAGCAGTTGGCCGAGGCCAGGCAGAAAGCGCCGTCCGCGCCGGATCCGGACCAGCGTCTGGCTGACATCGCCCGCGACGTGGCCGCCGCGCTGAACAACAAGCCCGACGCCCCCGCGATACTCAAGAAGCTGCGCAGTAACGAGACGTTCGTGTATCTGGCCCGCGCCGTAGACCCCGGTATCGCGCTGTCCATCACCGACAAGTACCCGGAGGTGGGCGCCGAACGACAGGATTTGCGTCAGTACCCAGGTGGATCGTTGGCGGCCAACGTGGTCGGCGGCATCGACTGGGACGGCCACGGACTACTCGGCCTGGAGGACTCGATGGACTCGGTGCTGGCCGGCACCGAGGGGTCCATCACCTACGACCGCGGATCCGACGGTGTGGTGATTCCCGGCAGTTATCGCAACCGTCACGATGCCGTCAACGGCTCGACGGTGCAACTGACCCTCGACGACGACATCCAGTTCTACGTACAGCAGCAGGTCCAACTCGCCAAGGACGCGTCCGGCGCCCGCAACGTCTCCGCCGTGGTGCTCGACGCCAAGACCGGCGAGGTGCTGGCGATGGCCAACGACAACACCTTCGACCCCAGTCAGGACATCGGACGTCAGGCCGACCGGCAGATCGGCAACCTCTCGGTGACCTCGCCGTTCGAGCCCGGTTCGGTCAACAAGATCGTCGCCGCCGCATCGGTCATCGAGTACGGCCTGTCCAACCCCGACGAAGTGCTGGCGGTGCCCGGTTCGATCTATATGGGCGGCGTCAACATCCGGGATGCCTGGCCGCACGGTGTGATGCCGTTCACCACCACCGGTGTGTTCGGCAAATCCTCCAATGTCGGCACGCTCATGCTGGCCCAACGGCTTGGACCGGAACGCTTCTACGAAATGCTCGGCAAGTTCGGCCTGGGGCAACGGACCGGGGTGGGGCTGCCGGGTGAGAGCCCCGGCATCGTCCCCCCGATCGACCAATGGTCGGGCAGCACCTTCTCCAATCTGCCCATTGGGCAGGGACTTTCCATGACGCTGCTGCAAATGACCGGCATGTACCAGGCCGTGGCCAACGACGGGATGCGGATTCCGCCGCGGATCGTCAAGGCCGTCATCGCCCCCGACGGCAGTCGCACCGAAGAGAAGCCGCCCAACGGGATCCGGGTGGTCTCCCCGGAGACCGCTCGCACCGTACGCAATATGCTGCGGGCCGTCGTCCAAAGCGACCCGATGGGAGTGCAGCAGGGCACCGGCCCGGCGGCCGCGGTGGCGGGCTATCAGATGGCCGGCAAGACCGGTACGGCCCAGCAGATCAATCCGGCCTGCGGCTGTTACTACGACGACGTCTACTGGATCACTTTCGCGGGCGTGGCGCCGTCGGACGATCCGCGTTACGCGATCGGCCTGATGATGGATGCGCCCTCGCGCAACGCGGACGGATCACCCGGCCACTCCGCCGCACCGCTGTTCCATAACATCGCGGGCTGGCTGATGCAGCGCGAGAACGTCCCACTCTCCCCGGACCCGGGTCCGCCGCTGACGCTGCAAGCCACCTGACCCATCTGGGGGCTATCCCTCGGTAGGGTGGTTAGCCGACTGGGCGGGAGAGGCGGAGGTGACCGGCGGTGACCAGTGTCCTGCGGCCCGGCGGCGTCCCCGGACTGCCGTTGTCCGTCTTGGCCGACAGCGTGAACGCCAGTCCCGCTGACGGCGCCGTCGTCCCCGACGTCCGCGTCCGCGGGGTGACACTGCGCGCCCAGGATGCCGCGCCCGGCGATATCTTCGCGGCACTGCCCGGGGCGACGGTGCACGGCGCACAGTTCACCGGCCCGGCCCTCGAGGCCGGGGCGGTGGCGGTGCTCACCGACCCGGCCGGACTCGCAGTCATCCACCGACTCCTCGGAGACCCGGCGCCGGTTCCGGTCCTGGTGCACGCGGCACCGCGGTCGGTGCTCGGTGCGCTGGCCTCCGACGTCTACGGCCATCCCTCCGACCGGGTGGTGGTGCTCGGAGTGACGGGCACCTCCGGCAAGACCACCACCGCCCACCTCATCGAGGCCGGATTGCGCGCCGCCGGGCGCACCGCCGGAATGATCGGCACCGTCGGGGTCCGGATCGCCGGTTGCGACGTGCCCAGTGCGCTCACCACCCCGGAGGCCCCGGCCCTGCAGGCACTGCTTGCGGTGATGGCGGAACGGGGCGTCGACACCGCGGTGATGGAGGTGTCCAGCCACGCCCTGGAATTGGGCCGGGTGGACGGAATCCGTTTCACTGTCGGCGGTTTCACCAATCTTTCCCGAGATCACCTCGACTTTCATCCGTCGATGGAGGCCTACTTCGACGCCAAGGCGAAACTGTTCGATCCGGCCTCGACGGTGCACGCCCACACCGCGGTGATCTGTGTCGACGACGAGTTCGGGCGAGCGATGGTGCTGCGGGCCGGCAATGCGGTCACTGTCAGTGCCGAGGGCCACCCCGCAGACTGGACCGTCGAGGATGTGGTGGCCCTTCCCAACGGTCTGCAGGAGTTCACCGCCATCGACCCGGCGGGAGTGCATCATCGGCAGCGGATCCGGCTGCCGGGCCGCTACAACGTCGCCAACGCCTTGCTGGCGTTGGCCATGCTGGACATCGTCGGAGTCTCCCCGGAGCAGGCCTCGCCGGGCCTGCGTACCGCCGCCGTTCCCGGTCGGCTGGAACCCGTCGACCGCGGGCAGGACTTCCTGGCGGTGGTCGACTACGCCCATAAGCCGGGCGCGCTGCGCGCGGTGCTGGAGACCCTGCGCAACCCGGGTGGCCGGGCGGCCGGCCGAATCGGCGTCGTCGTGGGCGCCGGCGGCAACCGCGACCCCGGCAAACGGGAGCCGATGGGCGAGGTGGCCGCAGAGTTCGCCGATCTGGTGGTCGTCACCGACGACAACCCCCGAGACGAGGACCCGGCACTGATCCGGGCGGCTATCGTTACCGGAACCCGGCGGGCACACCGGAAACCGTCCGCGGAGGTGGTCGAGATCGCCGACCGGCGGGACGCGATCGCCCACGCCGTCGCCTGGGCCCGCCCCGGCGATGTGGTGGTGATCGCCGGCAAGGGCCATGAAATCGGCCAGACCAGCGGTGGGCAGACCCGGCCCTTCGACGACCGCGAGGAACTCGCCGCTGCCATCGACACGATCGCTGAGAGGACCGCACAGTGATCGATCTGACCGTCGCCCAGATCGCCGACATCGTCGGCGGCCGACTGGCCGACATCAGCCCGGCCGAGGCCCAAGCGACCATCGTCACCGGAACGGTGGAATTCGACTCCCGCGCGATCGGCCCCGGCGGGTTGTTCCTGGCCTTGCCCGGAGCCCGAGCCGACGGGCATGACTTTGCCGCCGGTGCGATGGCCGCGGGTGCGGTGGCGGTCCTCGCGGCCCGGCCGGTGGGTGTGCCGGCCATCGTCGTCCCCCCCGCGGCGGCTGCCGACGAGAACGCCGGGGTGCTCGAATACGACACCGACGGCTCCGGCGCGGCGGTGCTCTCGGCGTTGGCCAAACTTGCCACCGCGGTGGCGGCCGACTTGGTGGCCTCAGGGCTGCGGATCATCGGGATCACCGGATCCTCGGGCAAGACCTCGACCAAGGACCTGATCGTTGCGGTGCTGCGGCCGCTCGGCGCGGTGGTGGCCCCGCCCGGCTCCTTCAACAACGAACTGGGCCACCCGTGGACCGTGCTGCGGGCTACCCGGGAGACCGGCTATCTGGTGCTGGAGATGTCGGCCCGGCATCCCGGAAACATTGCCGCGCTGGCCGCCATCGCACCGCCGTCCATCGCGGTGGTACTCAACGTCGGCACCGCCCACCTGGGCGAGTTCGGCTCACGTGAGGTGATCGCCCAAACGAAAGCCGAACTGGTGCAAGCTGTTCCGGCATCCGGGGTGGCGGTGCTCAATGCCGATGACCCGATTGTTGCAGCGATGGCCGCCCAGACCGCGGCGCGGGTGGTCACCGTGGGCCGCTCGAAGAGGGCGGACGTGCGCGCCGAGGATGTCGAGCTCGACGAGTTGGCCCGCCCGCGTTTCATCCTGCGTGCCGGTGCTGCTGCGGTGCCGGTCGCCCTGGCGGTGCATGGCGAACACCAGGTCGGCAACGCGCTGTCCGCGGCGGCGGTGGCTCTCGAATGCGGCGCGACCCCGCAGCAGGTCGCCGACGCCCTGGCCGGGGCGGCGCCGGCGTCGCGGCACCGCATGGAGGTGGACACCCGGGCCGACGGGGTCACCGTCATCAACGACGCCTACAACGCCAACCCCGACTCGATGCGGGCCGGGTTGCAGGCGCTGGCGGCCATGGCCCGCAGCGCTGGAAAGAGCAGCTGGGCGGTACTCGGCGAGATGGGTGAACTGGGGGAGGAGTCGATAACCGAGCACGACCGCGTCGGTCGGCTGGCGGTGCGCTTAGATATCAGTCGGCTTATCGTCGTCGGAACTGGGAGGCCTATGAGCGCCATGCACCACGGGGCGGTCATGGAGGGTTCCTGGGGTTCGGAGTCGGTGATGGTTCCCGACGCCGATGCCGCGCTGGAGTTGCTGCGCGCCGAACTTGCCCCCGGGGATGTGGTTCTGGTCAAGGCCTCCAACGCCGCCGGGCTGGGTGCCCTGGCGGAAGCTCTGCTGGACAAACGCTCATGAGACAGATCCTCATTGCTCTCTTCATCTCGTTGACGGTGTCGATCCTGCTGACACCGACGCTGATCCGGCTGTTCACCCGCCAGGGGTTCGGCCAGGAGATTCGCGAGGACGGCCCGCCCAGCCACCACACCAAGCGCGGTACCCCGTCGATGGGCGGGGTGGCGATCCTGGCCGGCATCTGGGCGGGCTACTTCGGTACCCACCTGGTCGGCCTGGCACTGGACGGTATGGGCCCCTCGGCCTCCGGGCTGCTTGTCCTGGGGCTTGCCACCGCACTGGGCCTGGTCGGCTTCCTCGATGATCTGATCAAGATCCGGCGATCCCGCAACCTCGGCCTGAACAAGACCGCCAAGACCATCGGTCAGATCACGGCCGCGGTGTTGTTCGGCATTCTGGTGTTGCAGTTCGCCAACCCCGAGGGGCTCACCCCGGGCTCCAACCAGCTGTCCTATGTTCGCGAGATATCCACCGTCGCATTGCCCCCCGCGCTGTTCGTGTTGTTCATCGTCGTGCTGGTCAGCGCGTGGTCCAACGCGGTCAACCTCACCGACGGTCTGGACGGACTGGCCGCGGGTGCGATGGCGATGGTCAGCGCCGCCTACGTGCTGATCACCTTCTGGCAGTACCGCAACGCCTGCGCCACCGCACCCGGCTTGGGCTGCTACAACGTCCGCGATCCGCTGGATCTCGCGCTGATCGCCGCGGCCGCCGCCGGAGCCTGCACCGGGTTCCTGTGGTGGAACGCCGCACCGGCGAAGATCTTCATGGGCGACACCGGGTCGCTGGCACTGGGCGGCATCATCGCGGGTTTGTCCGTCACCAGTCGCACCGAGGTGCTCGCAGTGGTCCTCGGCGCATTGTTCGTCGCCGAGGTCACCTCGGTGGTGATCCAGATCATCGCGTTCCGTTCCACCGGGCGCCGGGTGTTCCGGATGGCGCCGTTTCACCACCACTTCGAACTCGTCGGCTGGGCGGAGACCACGGTGATCATCCGATTCTGGTTGCTCACCGCCGTCGCCTGCGGCCTCGGGGTGGCGCTGTTCTACAGCGAGTGGCTGACCGCCATCGGCGATTGATGGGCGCGGGAATGGCCCCCGGCGGGGACTTGGCGCCGCTGGCGCCGGATGCGCGGGTGCTGGTGACCGGTGCCCGGGTGACCGGGCGGGCGGTGGTGGCGGCGCTGGGACCCTGGGATGTGCGGATATCGGTGTGCGACGACGACCCGGCCGCCGCACGCGCACTAGGCGACGTGCAGTTCCTCGCCACCGAGGAGGCGGCCGCCCGGGCGACTGAGTTCGACCTGGTGGTGACCAGCCCCGGATTCCCACCGACTGCTCCGGTGCTGGTTGCGGCCGCAGCCGCCGGCGTCCCGATCTGGGGTGACGTCGAACTGGCCTGGCGGCTGGATGCGGCCGGGCGGTACGGACCGCCGCGGCGCTGGCTGGTGGTGACCGGGACCAACGGCAAGACCACCACCACCTCGATGCTCTACGACATGCTCGTGGCCGGCGGCCTTCGGGCGGTGCTGTGCGGCAATATCGGCGAGCCGGTGCTCGATGTGCTGGCGCGGCCGGCCGACGTGCTGGCGGTCGAAGTGTCCAGCTTCCAGTTGCATTGGGCGCCGTCTATCCGGCCAGCCGCCGGTGTCGTGCTCAACGTCGCCGAAGACCACCTCGACTGGCACGGCAGCTTCGAGGCCTACAGTGCGGCAAAGGCCCGCGCGCTGGACGGCCGGGTCGCCGTCGTCGGCCTCGATGACCCGGCCGCCGCCGCGCTGCTGCCGGGCGCGACGGCCCCGTTCAAGGCGGGTTTCCGACTCGGCGAGCCCGCCGCGGGGGAACTGGGAGTGCGGGACGGCGTGCTGGTGGACCGGGCGTTCGCCGACGATCTGGTGTTGGCCGGCGTCGACACCATCCCGGTGGCCGGGCCGGTGGGCGTACTCGATGCGCTCGGGGCCGCGGCGCTGGCCCGCGCGGTCGACGTCCCCGACTCGGCGATCGCCTCGGCCCTGGCCGGCTTCCGGGTCGGCCGGCACCGGTCAGAACCGGTCGGGCTCATCGACGGGGTGGCGTTCGTCGACGACTCCAAGGCCACCAACCCCCACGCCGCCGAGGCCTCGATCCTGGCCTACTCGCGGGTGGTGTGGGTGGCCGGCGGAATGCTCAAGGGCGCCTCGATAGCGCAGGCAGTGGCCCGGGTGGCCGACCGACTGGCCGGTGTGGTCGTGATCGGGCGCGACCGGGCCGCCTTTGCCGACGCGTTATCGCGACACGCACCCGATGTCCCCGTGATCCAGGTTGTGACGCGGGAGGATGCTGTGGTGCATGAGACCAATGAGTCCAGTGTGACTGGCGGGACTCGAGTGATCGAAGCGTCCGGCCCGGGCCTTGGCCGTCGTGTCATGGCCGAGGCTGTCGCCGCCGCCGCCAGCCTGGCGCGGCCCGGCGACACGGTCTTGCTGGCCCCGGCAGGCGCCTCCTTCGATCAGTTCGCCGGCTACGGCGACCGTGGTGATGCCTTCGTCGACGCCGTTCGGGCCCGCTAGCGTCATGGACAGGCTGTGGTCCCGGTTCACGCGCCGGGGCGCTGAGTCCGTCGATGCCGGCAACCGCGAGTCGGCCTCCGGGGGTAAACCGCGGTTCGCCCCGCCGGCCGGCTTCGGCGCCTGGCTTGCCCGGCCGATGACGTCGTTTCATCTCATGGTCTCGGTCGCCGCACTGCTGACCACCCTCGGCCTGATCATGGTGCTGTCCGCCTCGGGCGTGCACTCCTACGACGAGGGCGGCTCGCCGTGGTCCATTTTCGCCCGGCAGGTGATGTGGGCGGGATTGGGTCTTTTCGCCTGTTGGGTGGCCTTGCGGCTGCCCGTACACTTCCTGCGCCGCATGGCTTTTCCCGCATTCGCCACAACAATCGTCTTGCTGGTTCTGGTGCTCATACCCGGCATCGGAAAGATTGCCAACGGCACCCGCGGCTGGTTCGTCTTCGGTGGGTTGTCCATGCAGCCGTCGGAATTGGCGAAGATCGCTTTCGTGATCTGGGGCGCGCACCTGCTCGCGACCCGGCGCATGGAGCGGGCATCGCTGCGGGAGATGCTGATCCCACTGATCCCGGCGGCGGTCATCGCCCTGGCACTCATCGTCGCCCAGCCCGATCTCGGTCAGACGGTGTCGCTGGGCATCATCCTGTTGGCTCTGCTCTGGTTCGCCGGCCTGCCACTGAAGGTGTTCGTCAGTTCGCTGCTGGCCACCGTCGCGGCGGCCGCGGTGCTGGCGGTCTCCGAGGGCTACCGCTCCGCCCGGGTTTCTTCATGGCTGGACCCCAGCGCCGATGCGCAGGGCGCGGGCTATCAAGCCCGGCAAGCCAAGTTCGCGCTGGCCAACGGCGGTATATTCGGTGACGGGCTGGGTCAGGGCACCGCCAAATGGAACTACCTGCCCAACGCCCACAACGACTTCATCTTCGCGATCATCGGCGAGGAGTTGGGTTTCATCGGAGCCTTCGGGCTGCTGTGCCTGTTCGGCCTGTTCGCCTACACCGGTATGCGGATCGCCAAGCGGTCCGCCGATCCGTTCCTGCGACTGTTGACCGCCACCACCTCCGCCTGGGTGATCGGGCAGGTGTTCATCAATGTCGGCTATGTGGTCGGTCTGCTGCCGGTCACCGGTATCCAGCTGCCGTTGATTTCGGCCGGCGGAACATCAACTGCCACAACGTTGTTCATGATCGGGCTGATGGCCAATGCGGCACGCCATGAACCTGATGCGGTCGCTGCGCTGCGGGCCGGCCGCGATGACCGGATGAACCGCCTGCTGCGGTTGCCGATGCCGGAGCAGTATCTGCCCAGTCGGATGGAGGCGCTGCGTGAGCGGCTGAAGTCCCGCCCGGACACCGCCAGGCCCACCCGGCCGCCGGCCAAGGCCGCCGGGACTCCTGCCAGGGCCGGGAAAGCCGCAAAGTCCGGGGCCAAAACGGCCAAGCCGGCCCGCGCTACGGGCCAGTCGCCGGAGCGCGGCCGCAAGGCCAAAGCGGGGACGGTGCATGCCGCGGGGCGGCGGTCGGGGCATGATGGAACCGCTTCGCGCAGCGCCGGGAACGATCCCGGCGCCCGGCAGCAGAGGCGTGCCGCCGCGGCGCAGGGCCGCACGCGGCAGGGGGACGGCCACGCCCGGCGGTCCCGCGTACTGGAAGGTCAGCGTTACGGGTGAGTGTCTCTGGGGTCGACGGCGGTGTGGGTCGCCGTGACTCGGGCGTCGACGAATCGCGTAATGACACGGTGTCGGTGGTCCTGGCCGGCGGAGGTACCGCCGGCCATGTGGAGCCCGCTCTGGCCGTTGCCGACGCGTTGAGTGCGGCCGAGCCGGGAATCCGGGTGTCCGCCCTGGGCACGGCGCGCGGTCTGGAGACCCGGTTGGTGCCCGATCGGGGGTACGACTTGCGGCTGGTCACTCCGGTTCCACTGCCCCGCAGGCTCAACCTGGACCTGTTCCGATTACCGCTGCGGGTGCGTCGCTCGGTGAAGGAGACGCGGGCCGTGCTCGACGCGGTCGATGCCGATGTGGTGGTGGGCTTCGGCGGATATGTGGCGGTGCCGGCGTATCTGGCTGCCCGCGGCCGGGTGCCGGTGGTGGTGCACGAGGCCAATGCCCGGGCCGGGCTGGCCAACCGACTCGGCGCGCGGGTCGCCCGTCGGGTGCTGGCGGCGGTCCCGGGATCGGGGCTGGCGACGGCCGAGGTGGTCGGGATGCCGTTGCGGGCCTCGATCACCGGCTTGGACCGCGCTGCGCTGCGCGCCGAGGCCCGCGAGCACTTCGGCTTCGCCGAGGACGCCCGTGTGCTGCTGGTGTTCGGTGGATCCCAGGGCGCGGTCTCGATCAATCGCGCGGTGTCGGCCGCGGCCGACGGTCTGGCTGCGGCCGGGGTGTCGGTGCTGCATGCACACGGGCCGAAGAACACCCTGGACCTGCCCGCTCCCCGGCCGGGCGATCCGCCCTACGTCGCCGTGCCCTACCTGAACCGGATGGATCTCGCCTATGCCGCAGCGGATCTGGCGATCTGTCGCTCCGGGGCGATGACCGTCGCGGAGGTGTCCGCCGTGGGTCTGCCCGCTGTGTACGTTCCGCTTCCGATCGGCAACGGCGAACAGCGGCTCAATGCGCTGCCGGTGGTCGAGGCCGGTGGCGGGCTGCTCGTCGCCGACGCCGAGTTGACCCCGTCCTACGTCGGAGGCGAAGTGGTGGCACTGATCACCGACGCGCCACGGCTGGCCGCGATGACGGCGGCCGCGGCAGGGGTCGGCCACCGCGACGCCGCCCGGCGCATCGCCGAGATCGTCCTCGACGTCGCCCGGACCGGCCGAGGAGCGCGCCGATGACCCCCACACTGCCCCCGGAACTCGATCGGGTCCACATGGTCGGCATCGGAGGGGCCGGAATGTCCGGGATCGCCCGCATCATGCTCGACCGTGGTGCGTTGGTGTCCGGTTCGGATGCCAAGGAGTCCCGCGGGGTGGCCGCTCTGCGGGCCCGCGGCGCGCAGATCGCGATCGGCCACGACGCGACGAACCTCGATCTGCTGCCCGGCGGGCCCACCGCAGTCATCACCACCCATGCCGCCATTCCCAAGACCAATCCGGAACTGGTGGAGGCGCGCCGACGTGCCATCCCGGTGATCCTGCGGCCCGCCGTGCTGGCAAAGCTGATGGCCGGCAATCGCACCTTGCTGGTGACCGGTACCCACGGAAAGACCACCACCACCTCGATGCTCATTGTGGCGTTGCAGCACAGCGGATTTGATCCATCGTTCGCGGTGGGCGGCGACTTCGGCGAGGCGGGCACCAACGCCCACCACGGCAGCGGTGAGGTTTTCGTGGCCGAGGCCGACGAGAGCGACGGATCACTGCTGGAGTACACCCCCGACGTGGCGGTGGTCACCAACATCGAAGCCGACCACCTCGACTTCTTCGGCACCGCCGCGGCCTACACCGCGGTCTTCGACGAGTTCGTCGAGCAACTGGCGCCGGGCGGGGCACTGGTGGTGTGCGCCGACGACCCCGGCGCCGCCGCCCTTGGCGATCGCAGCGCAGCCATGGGGGTGAGGGTGCTGCGTTATGGCAGTACGTCGGCGCCCGATGCGGAGCTGGCGGGCGAACTGGTCAGCTGGGAGCAGTACGGAACCGGTGCGGTGGCCCATATCCACTTGGCGGGGGAGGCCAACCCGCGGGCGATGCGTCTGGCGGTCCCGGGCCGGCACATGGCGCTCAACGCGCTGGCCGCCCTGCTCGCCGCTGTCGAGGCCGGCGTTCCGGTGGAGCAGGCCCTCGACGCGTTGGCCGGATTTGAAGGCGTGCGCCGCCGATTTGAACTCGTCGGTACCGCCAACGGGGTGCGGGTCTTCGACGACTATGCCCACCACCCGACTGAGGTGCGCGCCGCGCTGACGGCGCTGCACACGGTGGCCCGACAGGACCCCGCCGGGCGGCCTAGTGCCTCCGGCGGCCGCAGCATCGTTGTATTCCAGCCGCATTTGTACTCCCGCACAAAGGCTTTCGCCCGGGAGTTCGCAGCCGCCCTGGACATCGCAGACAAGGTCTTCGTGCTGGACGTGTACGCCGCACGCGAGCAGCCGCTCACCGGGATAAGCGGTGCCACCATCGCCGAACACGTCACCGTTGCCGTGCGCTACCTGCCGGACTTCTCCGCGGTGGCACAACAGGTTGCCGCCGAGGTGGGGCCCGGCGACGTGGTGGTGACCATGGGAGCCGGGGACGTCACCATGCTGGGCCCGGAGATCATCGCTGCACTCAATGCCCGTGCCGGTGAACCTGGAGCCCATCGATGAGTGCCGACGGGCCCGAAACGGCCGGTTCCACCGCGCCGCCCGATGCCGCCCTCGACACCGCCGCCGATGAGGGCGACCTCGAGGTCGATCGTGAGGTTGACCTCGAGGACACGGACGGGCCGCTCGAAGACCTCAGCGACGGCCCTGCCGAGGATGACGCCGACGCCGTGGTCGACCTCGAGGGCCCGCGCCGGCGGGCACGTCGGGAACGCGCCGAGCGCCGCGCCGTCCAGCAACGCGCGGTTGCCATCGAGGAGGCCCGCCGGGAGGCCAAGCGCCGGGCCCGGGGGCAGGACGGCTCCGAGCCGCCACGCGAAGCTGCCCGGAATATCAAGGGCCTCAAGCTTTTTCTCTGGACGGCACTGTTGGTTCTGCTCAGCGTGGCGTTGGGGCTGGTGCTGTATTTCACCCCGCTGATGTCGGCTCGCTCCCTGGTCATCATCGGGACCGGTGCGGTGCCGAGCGAGGAGGTTGTGGCGGCTGCCGCCGTCAAGTTGGGCACTCCGCTGCTGCAGATCAACACCGATCAGGTGGCCGACCGGATCGCCGGTATCCGGCGCGTTGCCACTGCCCGGGTTCAGCGGGAGTATCCCTCCGCGGTGCGGGTCACCATCACCGAGCGAATCCCGGTGGCGTTCAAAGACTTCCCGGACGGGCCGCACCTGTTCGACCGGGACGGGGTGGACTTCGTCACAGCGCCACCGCCGCCGGGGTTGGCCTACCTCGATGTCGTCAACCCGGGACCGGCCGACCCGCCGACTCGATCCGCTCTTGAGGTGATGACGGCGCTGCGTCCCGAGGTGCTGGCTCAGGTCAGTCGGGTGGCGGCGCCGTCGGTGGCGTCGATCACCCTGTCCCTGCACGACGGGCGCACGGTGGTCTGGGGGACCACCGACCGCGCCGATGAAAAGTCCGAGAAGTTGACGGCACTGCTCACCCAACCCGGTCGCGTCTACGACGTGTCCAGCCCCGATCTGCCCACCGTCGGATAGTGCTGCGGCGGAATCGGACCGGGCCGAAAATTCCTTTCGACACGCGGGCGCGCCTCCCACATCCGTAGCCCGCCGGTCCTACGGTTCTCGGTAGCGAACAACTTGACATAACTCTAAGCCTCTGGTTGAGGTTGAGGGTTTTACCAGGGAAGTCGCCGCTCGTCTCAGACCCACCCACCGGGCACACCACAGTCCCACCACCGGAGGAAAGACCACACCGATGACCCCCCCGCATAACTATCTCGCCGTCATCAAGGTCGTTGGCATCGGCGGTGGCGGCGTCAACGCCGTCAACCGGATGATCGAGCAGGGACTCAAGGGTGTTGAGTTCATCGCCATCAACACCGACGCCCAGGCCCTGCTCATGAGCGACGCCGACGTCAAACTCGACGTCGGCCGCGACTCCACCCGGGGGCTCGGCGCCGGGGCCGATCCGGATGTGGGCCGCAAGGCCGCCGAGGACGCCAAGGATGATATCGAGGAACTGTTGCGCGGCGCCGACATGGTGTTCGTGACGGCCGGCGAGGGTGGCGGAACCGGCACCGGCGGCGCGCCGGTGGTGGCCAACATCGCCCGCAAGCTCGGCGCGCTCACCGTCGGTGTGGTGACCCGCCCGTTCTCCTTCGAGGGCAAGCGGCGGGCCGGGCAGGCGGAGGCCGGCATCACCGCACTGCGGGAAAGCTGCGACACCCTCATCGTCATCCCCAACGACCGGCTGCTGCAGATGGGCGACGCGGGAGTCTCATTGATGGACGCCTTCCGCAGCGCCGACGAGGTGCTGCTCAACGGTGTGCAGGGCATCACCGATCTGATCACCACCCCCGGCCTGATCAACGTCGACTTCGCCGACGTCAAGGGCGTCATGAGCGGGGCGGGCACCGCCCTGATGGGTATCGGGTCGTCGCGCGGCGAGGGACGCGCCCTGAAGGCCGCCGAGATGGCCATCAACTCCCCGCTGTTGGAAGCGTCCATGGAAGGCGCCCAGGGTGTGCTGATGTCCATCGCCGGCGGCAGTGACCTCGGACTCTTCGAGATCAACGAGGCCGCCTCGCTGGTCCAGGAATCCGCTCACTCCGACGCCAACATCATCTTCGGCACCGTCATCGACGATTCCCTGGGCGACGAGGTGCGCGTCACGGTGATCGCGGCGGGCTTCGACGCCAACAGCGGTAACCGCAAGCCGATCATCATCGGTGAGGCCACCACCGGTCCCGCCATCGCCGCCCCGGCCACCCCGGCCGTCGAGGTGCCGCAGGCGGTGCCGGCTGCCCCGGCGCCGCCCCCGCCGACGGTGTCCACCACCCACACCTTCGCCCCGGTCAGCGCAGGCCAGGTCACCGGTTCGCCGCTGTTCGAGCCGCTGACCCCGGTCTCGGCGCGCACCAATGGCTCCTCACCCTTCGGCGACGAGGATGACGACGTCGACGTGCCGCCGTTCATGCGGCACTGACCGCGGCCGCCGGCGCCCCCGGAGGACACTGAGCCTGTGACTGTCCGCGTCCGCCGCGTCACCACCACCCGCTCCGGCGGAGTTTCGGCGCCGCCGTACCACTCGTTCAATCTCGGCGACCATGTCGGTGACGATCCGGCGGCGGTGGCAGCCAATCGCGCCCGGCTGGCCTCGGCCATCGGCCTACCGGCCGATCATGTGGTGTGGATGAACCAGGTCCACTCCGCCCATGTCGAGTTCGTCGACTCTCCCCGCGACCAGGCCCTTGACGCCACCGATGCTCTGGTGACCCGCACGCCGCGGCTGGCGCTGGCCGTGGTCACCGCCGACTGTGTGCCGGTGCTCTTGGCCGACGCCCGTGCCGGCGTGATTGGCGCCGCCCACGCCGGCCGGGTGGGAGCGGCCAACGGCGTGGTGCTGCGCACACTGGAGGAGATGATCACTCAAGGCGCGCACGTCCAAGACGTCTCGGTGCTACTAGGCCCCTCGGTGAGCGGGCCCAACTACGAGGTGCCTGAGGAGATGGCCGCGGAGGTCGAGGCCAGGCTGCCCGGCAGTCGAACAACTACGAGTCGCGGGACTCCGGGGCTGGATTTGAAAGCCGGTATCGCACGCCAACTCCGCGACGCCGGCGTCACCGCAATCGATATCGAACCGCGCTGTACGGCGGCCGATCCCGCGTTGTTCAGCCACCGCCGGGATAACCCCACCGGTCGGTTGGCATCGCTGGTGTGGATGGAGTGACGGCCGTGACGGGCGCCGGCGCAGCCGACCGGGTGGGGGAGTTGACCGCCGCTCTGGTGGCGTTGCGGTCCCGTTTGGCAGCTGCTGCGGTGTCGGCCGATCGGGCGGTGGAGGAGATCACCTTGCTCCCGATCACCAAATTCTTTCCGGCCACCGACGTCGCGATCCTGTGGCGGCTGGGATGCCGGGCGTTCGGAGAATCCCGGGAACAGGAAGCCGTGGCAAAAATCGGCGAGTTCACCCGGCTTGTCGGCGGGGAAGGCCAAGAGCGAAGTCGCCCGGGGCCCGATCCCGATCCCGATGCAGCCCGCTGGCACATGGTCGGCCAGATTCAGCGCAACAAAGCCAAGAGCATTGCGGCCTGGGCCGATACCGTCCATTCGGTGTCCACCGACCGGGTGGCCGAGGCCCTGGACAGGGCGGCCGCAGAGGCCCTCGACGCCGGCCGTCGCAGCCGGCCACTGCGGGTTTTCGTGCAGATCAGCCTCGACGGCGACACCACCCGCGGTGGAGTGGACGTCGCCGACCATGCCGCGGTGGACCGGATCTGCGCGCAGATCGCCGACTCCCGGGCGTTGGATCTGGTCGGCTTAATGGCTGTCCCGCCGGTGGGTGCCGATGCCGATTCCGCCTTCGCGGCGCTGGGCGATGAACACCGCCGGATCCGGCACGCCCACCCGGAAGCCACTGAGCTGTCCGCCGGGATGTCAGGAGACCTCGAAGCTGCGGTGCGACACGGTTCAACGTGTGTGCGTGTCGGTACGGCGCTTATGGGCAAACGTCCTCTAGCGTCTCCCTGAGTAGTCACTCCAGTCACAGGTTCATCACGAACATCTAGCACCACAGACACTTACTCAGCTCTAGAAGGGTCACGAGGATGAGCACTCTGCACAAAGTCAAGGCTTACTTCGGCATGGCGCCGATGGACGACTACGAGGACGAGTACTACGAGGACGACGACCGCGACACCGGACGCGGCCGCGGATTCTCCCGCCGCGCCGACCGTTTCGCCGACGAGAGCTACGACGACCCCCGCGGTGCCGGTCGCTACGACGACGTCCGCGGCGATGTCCGTTCGGCCGGCCGGTATGACGATCCCCGGGTGGCCCACGATTACGACGACCGCGATGCCGATTACCCGCCGACCGGCGGATTCCGCGCAGCCGGTTATGCAGAGGAACCGCGTTTCCGCGGGCGGGAATTCGACCGCCCGCAAGCTTCCCGTCTGGGTGCGATGCGCGGCTCGACCCGCGGGGCCCTGGCGATGGACCCGCGCCGGATGGCCATGCTGTTCGAAGAGGGCAGCCCGCTGTCGAAGATCACCACGCTGCGTCCCAAGGACTACAACGAGGCACGCACCATCGGTGAGCGCTTCCGCGATGGCCAGCCGGTGATCATGGATCTGGTGTCGATGGACAACGCTGACGCCAAACGACTGGTGGATTTCGCCGCCGGCCTGGCGTTCGCATTGCGTGGGTCCTTCGACAAGGTTGCCACCAAGGTGTTCCTGCTGGCTCCGGCCGATGTCGATGTCACCGCTGAGGAGCGTCGCCGGATCGCTGAGGCCGGGTTCTACAGCTATCAGTGACCACCGGGCCGGGAGTCGGAGTCGGTAGGCTGATCTCGCGCTGGTTTAATCGGCGCCACCGCCCGACCCGCGCCGCGATGCAAAGGACTCCCTTGAGGTGAAGCCTGTCTTCGAGATCATCGGCTTCGCGCTCTTTATCTTCTGGTTGTTGCTTATCGCTCGGATCGTCGTGGAATTCATCCGATCGTTCAGTCGGGACTGGCATCCGCGTGGCGCCACGGTGGTGGTGCTGGAGGCGATCATGACCGTCACCGACCCGCCGGTGAAGCTGCTCCGCCGGGTGATACCGCAGCTCACCATCGGTGCGGTACGGCTGGATTTCTCCATCATGGTGTTACTGCTGTTGGCCTTCCTGGGCATGCAGTTCGCCTTCGGGGCTGCGGCGTGAGTCACGCGGGTGGCAGTTGGCGGATCTCTGAAAATCATTCTTAAATTCTTTGCACTTCTGCAACCGGCGGGTCTGGTGTGACAGGATGGGCGCCAGTTACAGTTCGGAACGACCAGGGAACGCGTTCTACACTGCAGAGCGGTTCTAATCCAGAGTCCCAGATCGGAAGGGGCAGTAATGCCACTCACACCGGCTGACGTGCACAATGTGGCGTTCAGTAAGCCGCCCATCGGCAAACGCGGTTACAACGAGGACGAAGTCGACGCCTTCCTCGATTTGGTGGAGGGCGAACTCGCCCGGCTCATCGAGGAGAACGCCGACCTGCGCCAGCGGGTAAGTGAACTCGATTCCGAGTTGACCTCGGCGCGCTCCGGGGCTGTCCAGACAACGCAGGTGATTCCGTCATACCAGCCGGAGCCCGAGCCCGTCGTGGTGCACACGGTCACCGAGACCGGCATGTCGTCGGAGGATAATGCTCTCAAGGCCGCACGGGTTCTCAGCCTGGCCCAGGACACCGCCGACCGGTTGACCAGCTCGGCGCAGGCCGAATCAGACAAGTTGCTCTCCGATGCCCACGCAAACGCCGAGCAGATCGTCTCCGAGGCCCGCTACATCGCCGACACCACCATGAACGAGGCCCGGCAGCGGGCCGACTCGATGCTCGCCGACGCGCAGAGCCGGTCGGAGACTCAGCTGCGCCAGGCCCAGGAGAAGTCCGACATCCTGCAGTCCGACGCCGAGCGCAAGCACACCGAGGTGATGAGCACCATCAACCAACAGCGGACTGTCCTTGAGGGCCGGCTGGAGCAGCTTCGTACCTTCGAACGTGAGTACCGCACCCGGTTGAAGACCTACCTGGAGTCCCAGCTCGAGGAGTTGGGCCAGCGTGGCTCGGCCGCACCGGTAGACACCGGCGACGTCGGCTACACGCAGTACTAAAAGGGGTGCCTGCTGGGAGCCCGCTGTGAGCGCCGAGGAACACCGCCCGACCCAGTGGGTGATTGA
>Ga0164293_10000158_pt1 | contig 46894 bp, 35 predicted proteins | sample GEODES118metaG_FD_111487 | JGI IMG/M metagenome (GOLD analysis project Ga0164293, IMG submission 111487) | Eutrophic lake water microbial communities from Lake Mendota, Wisconsin, USA - GEODES118 metaG | ecosystem: Environmental > Aquatic > Freshwater > Lake | place: USA: Lake Mendota...
GCCCCGTAGCGGATGTCCTGCTGCTCGCTGTAGCTCGCGGTGATCGCCTTCAGAAGCTGCGCGCGCATGGCCTCGTCCACCTTCTCGCCCTTTCGCTCGCGTGCCGCCAGATCGATCTGCAGCAGCGTGCCCGCCGCCTGCGCCGCGCCCATCACGCTGCATCGCGCGCCCGGCCAGGCCAGCGTGAGGAAGGGATCGAAGGCGCGCCCGCACATCGCGTAGTTGCCCGCGCCGAAGCTGCCGCCCACGATCAGCGTGATCTTGGGCACCACGCAGTTGCTCATCGCGTTCACCATCTTCGCGCCCGCGCGAATGATGCCGCCCTGCTCGCTGTCGCGTCCCACCATGAAGCCGGTGGTGTCGTTCACGAAGAGGATCGGCACGCGCCGCTGGTTGCACTCCAGGATGAATCGCGCGGCCTTGTCGGCGCTGTCGTCGTAGATCACCGCCGGCATGTTCATGGCCTTGCTCGGGCCCGCCTTGCCGCCGGGCATCTGCCGCTCGGTCATCTTGCGCTGATTCGCCACGATGCCGCAGGCGAAGCCGCCGATCGAGGCGTAGCCGCACACGAGGCTGCGGCCATGCTCGGCGCGGTACTCGTCGAACGAGCCCCCGTCCACGATGCACTTCAGCAGGTCGACCGCGTCGTACTGCCGCCCCGGGTCGCTCGTGAACACCTCCATCACGTCGGCCTCCGCACGTTCCGGCGCCTTCACCGCAAGCTCGGGCTTCGCCAGCTTCCGCGCCGCGCCATGCTTCGCCATGAGGCTGCGCATGCGCGCGATGCACGCCGGGTCGTCCTTCTCGCGGAAGTCGATCGTGCCGCTGATCTGCGCGTGCATCTGCGCGCCGCCGAGTTCCTCGCTGGTCACCTCCTGACCGATCGCCGCCTTCACGAGCGCGGGACCCGCGAGGTACAGGCCGCTGCCCTCGGTCATCAGCAGCGTGTCGCACAGCACCGGCAGGTAGCCGCCACCCGCCACGCAGTTCCCCATGATCGCCGAGATCTGCGGAATGCCCTCCGCGCTGATCACCGCGTTGTTGCGGAAGATGCGGCCAAAGTCGTCGGTGTCCGGGAAGACATCCTCCTGCAGCGGCAGGAACACGCCCGCGCTGTCGACCAGGTAGAGCAGCGGCAGCCGAGCCCGCTGCGCAACCGCCTGCGCACGGATGATCTTCTTGCAGGTCATCGGGAAGAACGCGCCCGCCTTCACGGTGGCGTCGTTGGCCACGACCATGCACGGCCGGCCCTCCACCACGCCGAGCACCGTCACCACGCCCGCTCCCGGCGCGCCTCCATACTCGCGATACATGTTCCACGCCGAGAACAGGCCACACTCCATGCGAGGCGAACCCTTGTCGAGCAGCAGTTCGATGCGCTCCCTGGCGGTCAGGCGACCGTGGCGGTGCTGGCGCTCTGCCCCGCTCGGCCCGCCGCCCTGCTCGATCTTCGCGGCTTCGGCCAGGTAGGCGGCGGTGGCTTCACGAAGGGTGCTCTGGGTGGCGTTCGCGGTCATCCTTGGCAGAATAGGCCTTCGCGGGCGGAAACGGCGGTTTCCGCGGCTCTCGACCGCCGCAACCCCCCACCCGGACGTGTCTTGCGGAGGAAGGGGTGTTTCCGCTACGATCTCCCCTCCAAAACTTCTCCCAAGAGACGAACAGAAGACCATGATCTCCACCGCCGCCAAGAAGAAGGCCATCACCTCCGCCAAGCGCCACGACAAGGATTCGGGAAGCCCCGAAGTCCAGGTGTCGGTGCTCACGGAGCGCATCACCTCGCTGCAGGACCACTTCCGCGCCAACCCCAAGGACCACGGCAGCCGCCGCGGCCTCCTTCTGATGGTTGGCCAGCGGAACCGGCTCCTCCGCTACCTGTCGACCATCGATCGCGAGCGCTACAACGCGCTCATCCAGAAGCTCGGCCTGCGCAAGTAAGCAGGTCGACCGCCCACGGCCGACGGCGGCAGTGGGCGATCCGCGTTCGAGCCAAGCGCGTTTCGCCTTCTGCCTCCCCTCAGGTCGTGGAGCGGTTCATCACTCCATCCACATCCAAGGAGACCCAGACACATGGGCAAGCAGATTCCAGCCACCGTCCAGACCGAGATCGGCGGCCGCACGTTCAAGTTCGAGACCGGCAAGGTGGCCAAGTTGGCCAGCGGCGCGGTCGTGTGCACCTTCGGCGAGACCGTCGTTCTCGCCACCGCCGTGCGCGCCAATCCGCGCGCGGGCATCGACTTCTTCCCGCTGACCTGCGACTACCGCGAGAAGTACCCCGCGGTCGGCCGCTTCCCGGGTGGCTTCCGCAAGCGCGAAGGCGCCCCCACCGAGAAGGAAGTCCTCACCATGCGGATGATCGATCGACCGATCCGTCCGCTCTTCCCCGAGGGCTTCCTGGACGAGATCCAGCTGCAGACCATCGTGCTCAGCCATGACGGCCAGACCGACGCCGACGTGATCGCCTGCACCGCGGCCAGCGCCGCGCTCAGCATCACCGACGCCCCCTTCCAGGGACCGGTGGCCACCGTGCGCGTGGCGCGCATCCACACGGACGCAGGCCCGCAGTTCGTGATCAACCCGACCGTCGCGCAGCTCGAGTTCAGCGACCTCGACCTGGTGCTGTCGGGCCACAAGGATGGCGTGAACATGATCGAGGTCGGCGCCGCCGAGATCAGCGACAGCGACATGATCGCGGCGATCCGCTTCGGCTACGACCACGGCATCAAGCCGCTCATCGATCTGATCCAGAAGCTGCGCGAGGCCTGCCAGGCCCCCAGCGTGCGTCTGGGCGAAGTCATGCTGCCCAGCACCGAGGTGTTCGCCAAGGTGAAGTCGGTCGTCGGCGAGGAGCTGCGCAAGGCGCGCCAGATCACCGGCAAGCAGCCGCGCAACGACGAGGTCGACCGGCTGCGCAAGTGGATGATCGAGAATCACTTCAACATCCCCGCGGGCCTCTCCTACGGCGACCACATGGCCGCCGAGAAGAAGCAGCGCGAGGCGAAGGAAGCCTTCCGCATCCTCGAGAAGAAGCTCACGCACGATCTCGCGGGCAACATGAACATCCGTCCGGATGGTCGTGGCCTGAAGCAGATCCGGCCCCTCGACATGTCGGTCGCGATCCTGCCCCGCACGCACGGCAGCGCCTTCTTCCAGCGCGGCGAGACGCAGAGCATCGTGAGCTGCGTGCTCGGCACCATCAAGGACGAGCAGATCGTCGACGGTCTGCTGCCGGAGTACGCGAAGAAGTTCTACCTGCACTACAACTTCCCGCCCTTCTGCACCGGCGAGGCCGGCCGCATCACGGGCCCGGGTCGCCGCGAGATCGGCCACGGCGCGCTCGCCGAGCGCAGCCTTCTGGCGATCCTGCCCAGCCCCGAGGACTTCCCCTACACCATCCGCGTGGTCAGCGAGATCACCGAGAGCAACGGCAGCAGCAGCATGGCCAGCGTGTGCGGCGGCTGCCTGGCGATGATGGATGCGGGCGTGCCCATCAAGGCCACCTGCGCCGGCATCAGCGTGGGCCGCTTCACCAGCAGCGAAGGCAAGGTGACGCACGTCACCGACATCGTGGGCGAAGAGGACTTCTTCGGCGAGATGGACTTCAAGGTCAGCGGCACCCGCGACGGCATCACGGGCATCCAGCTCGACCTCAAGGCGCGCGGACTCTCGATCGAGGAGATCGAGAAGATCCTGGCGCAGGCCCGAGAAGGCCGGCTCCAGATCATCGACCAGATGGAGGCCGTGATCGCCAAGCCACGTGCGGACATCAGCCCGCTCGCGCCGCGCATCACCAAGGTCAAGATCGATCCGGAGAAGATCGGCAAGCTCATCGGCCCCGGCGGCAAGAACATCCGCGGCATCCAGGAGCGCACCGGCTGCCAGATCGACGTCGAGGAGGACGGCACCGTCTTCATCGCCAGCGCCGACGCGGCCAAGGCCGCCCAGGCGCGGGCCGAGGTCGAGGCGCTCGGCGCCGAGATCAAGGTCGGAAGCGTCTTCGAGGGCAAGGTCGTGGCCATCAAGGAGTTCGGCGCGTTCGTCGAGCTGGTGCCAGGCACCGACGGCATGTGCCACATCAGCGAGCTGGCGCACGGCTACGTGAAGGCCGTGACCGACCAGGTCAAGATGGGCGACGTCATCAAGGTCAAGGTCATCAACGTGGACGAGAACGGCCGCATCAAGCTGAGCCGCAAGGCGCTGCTGCCGGCCCCGGAACCCGCCGCGAAGGCCTGAAAATCGCTTCAAACGTTCGCGAAACCCACGGGCGCGGCCACACACGGCCGCGCCCGCTTCGTTTCAGGAGTTGACCCGGAATGCGGCAAGGAACACTTGCAGAACCGCGATTTATGGGTCACAATCACGCGGCGCCGGGCCCCGGGCCCCCAAGAACTTCGAAACTGGAGCTTTCACCCATGAGCGACACCACCGACCTGAACAACATCGAAGGCAACGTGAAGTGGTTCGACCCCCGCAAGGGTTACGGCTTCATCGTCGGCCCGCAGGGTCAGGACATCTTCGTGCACTTCTCCGTGATCGACCAGGCGGAGGGCTTCAAGACGCTCCGTGACGGCGAGGCCGTCACCTACTCCGCGTCGAAGGGCCAGAAGGGCTGGTCCGCGACCGCGGTCAAGAGCGCGCGCGTCGCCAGTCCGACCAAGGCCGCGCAGCCGAGCTGAAGCCCGCGCATCCTCGAAACCACCGCGACGCGGCTGCGCCATATCGGCGCCTCCGCGTCGCTTCATTTCCATGATCCCCCCACTGCCGGCATTCCTGATCGGACTCGCCTCCGGCGCCGTGCTGGCCGCACTTGCCGCGGCGCGTTCGCTCCGGCGCCGCGCCATGCGCACGCTCGAGGCGGAACGGCGCGCGCAGGCGTCGGAGCGGCTGGCCGAGCTCGGCAGCATGACGAGCGGCCTGGCGCACGAGATCAAGAATCCGCTGAGCACGCTGAACCTCAACGCGCAGCTGCTTCGCGAGGACATCCTCGACTCGAACCTGCCCGAGGAGACGCGTGCGGCCGTCACGCGGCGCGTCGACGCGCTGGCGCGCGAGACGCTTCGCCTGAAGGACATCCTGAGCGACTTCCTTCAGTTCGCCGGGCGCATGCGTCTCGATCCGCAGCCACGCGACCTGCGCGAACTGATCAGCGAGCTCGTCGACTTCTTCCAGCCGCAGGCGGACCGCGCGGGCGTGCTGCTGCGCGTGGACGTGCCGGGGGTGCCGGTCATGGCGCGCGTGGACGCGGGCTTGCTGAAGCAGGCGCTGCTGAACCTGGCGATCAACGCCGTGCAGGCCATGACCCCCGAAGGCCAGGCGCGGCCCGGCGAGCGGCGCGGAGAACTCATGTTCCGTCTGGAACTCGACTCGACCGGTGACGAGGCCCGGCTCAGCGTGATCGATCACGGTCCGGGCATTCCCGAGGAGCGACGCGCCACGATCTTCAGGCCCTACGCCAGCACCAAGCCGGGCGGCAGCGGCCTCGGGCTGGCCACCACCCGCCGCATCATCGAGGAGCACGGCGGCACCATCACGCTCTACAACGGACCTTCCGGTGGCGCGTGCTTCACGCTCCGCCTGCCGCTCGGCGGCCCCCTCCCGCGCGCCGAAGCCTGATCAGTCCAGCCAGTCCTTCGCCTTCAGGCGCTGCGGCACGTACTCCTCGGTGACGTAACTGATGTCCTTGGTGATCAGCGACTCCACTTCCATCTTGAAGCCGCTCGAAAGCAGGCCCTCGATCTCCTTCTGCCAGCCCTTGTGCCCCTCGAACCACGGGTAGGCGGCGATCTCCTTGGCGCGCTTGATGTCGTTGTCGTTCAGCGCGATCTGCACGTCGTCGCTCAGGCCGCAGGCCTTGTAGTCCTTCGAGCGGATGCCCAGGAACTTCGCGTCGGGAATCGCCAGGCGCTCGCTCTCGAACGCGAGCGAGATGCTGCCCTGCTTGATCACGCTGTAGATGTAGTGCCCCCACGGGTCGCAGTCCAGCAGGCAGTAGATGGGCAGGCCCAGTTCCTCGTTCAGTCGCCGCAGCAGGCGGCGCACGCCGCGCGGAGGCTGGCCGCCGCCCTCGGTCAGGATGCAGTTGTGCTTCTCCCAGAATCGGTCCTCGTTGAAGCGGCTCCACACCGTGTTCTTCTCCACGTGAAGCACGAACTTCGCCTCGCACTTCTTGAACTGGATCACGTCGGGCTCGACGATGCTCGGAATGGCGTACCCGCCGCTGCCCATGCGGCGGCAGTCGATCTCGTCGCCGGAGTCCACCAGCGTGATGTTGCCGACCACCGTGCCGGCCTTCTTCGCGAAGATGTGCAACTCCTCGCGCAGGGCGCCGAGCGACACCTCGAGGTCCTCCAGGATGCCGTCCGACTCGTCCTGGTCGGCGAACGTCTTCTCCTTCGTGCCCGCCACGGTGTGCAGGCCCTTGTAGAACATTCCGCGGAGGCTCAGGGTCTTGTCCGCGGCGATCAGGTCCTTCACGCTGCTGCCGTGCAGCATGGTCTGCATGAAGCTCTTCGCCTGGTTCAGGTTGAAGAGCTGACGCTCCTGCGCGGCATCCCCCATCTGCAGGATGCCCTTCTTCCTGTTCCAGATGGTGTTGCTGCGCGCGCGCGTCGGGATGGAGACCATCGGCTCCCGGCCGCCCAGCGCCCTCTTCGCCACGGCGTCGGCCATCTCCACGATCTTCTTCTCGGTCACCGCATCGCGGGCCTTGGTCGCCGCATTCACGGACTTGCTCTTTGCCATGGTTCGTTCCTTGTCGTGCGCGTTGGATCAGAACAGGCTCGGGCCGTCGCCGCCACGCTTGCCGCGGGACTTCGCCGGTGCCCCGGACTTCGCGGCCGACGTGCCACGCTTCGGCGTGACCTCCGGCACCGGAGGCGCCGACACGCGGTCGCTCTCGGGCGCGGGCGCGATCGCGCTCTGCACCACGATCACGCCGTCCTCGTCGATCGGCTCGTCCTTCACCACCTTGCCGTCCTCGTCCAGCACCTGATCCGCCTGCGCGGTGCGCTTGCGGGCCTGCTCCAGCAGCGCGTCGTAGAGCTTGCGCGCGTCGGTGCCGGTGATGGCGTTCACCGCCTTGCTGATCTCGCCGATGTAGCGCTCGAAGATGTCTCGGCGCTCGCCCTCGCGACGCATGCGCTGACGCTTGCGCAGGTAGGTGCCGAGCTTGCGGCCGCACTCCATGAGCGCCAGACGCATCTCCTTGCGGATCTCGTCGTAGTCCGCGATCGCCTCCTTGCTCTCGCTGGTGAAGGGCACCCACACGCTGGCCACGTGGATCATGATCACGAGCGGCCCCACCGGCAGGCTGCCGCGCGGCTGCTGCAGGTTGTAGTTCTTCCAGCCGGTCTCGACGACGGCCTTGAAGCTGCTGCAGGCGCTCTGCTGGAAGAGCAGCGGCACGCGGTTGGCGAAGCGGATCACGCGCGCCGTCTCGTCCGCCGGCAGCTCGCCGCCGAACGCGATCGCCGCCTCGATCTGGAACGGCCGTCCGCGGTAGACCTCGGCCTCGCGGCTGCTGGCGGCGTAGAACTCCGCGCGCACGCCCTTCAACATGCCCGCAAGCAGCTGCCGCACGCCGATCGGCGCCAGGCAGTCGGTCGGCGGTGGCGCCAGTTTCGCGTCCTGGAACGCCTCGAACAGCTTCTCCGCCATCGGCGGCTCCACGTCCGCCACCTTGCGTCGGCTCGTCAGCCCGATCTTCTCGCACAGCGCGCCCGCGGTCGACGCGCTCACGCGACAGAAGCGCTCCTGCAGGAAATTGAAGAGCGTGCCCTTCTCGGCCGCCTCGTAGTCCTTCAGCATCTGGAGCAGCGTGCCGAGCTCGATGCCCTTCGGATGCGGCTGGATCTCCTTGGTCTCCGGCGGCAACTCCTGCACGCCACGCGGGAACACCGTCACGCCCTGCGTCTCGGTGGTGACGGCCGCCGCGGCCGCGGCCCCCGCCTCGGCCTGGGCCAGGATCGGCGTGTCGCCCTCGTCATCGGCGCTCACGCGGCTCGGCGGGACGAACACGAACCTGCCATGCGGGTTCGCGATGGCGGTGAGCTCCAGAAACTCGTCGACCGATCCGCGACCGCGCTGGTAGCGCCCCTCCAGCTCGATGCTCACGCACGTGCCGCTGCGATAGGCCTGCGCATCCAGGAAGCCTCCGGCCTCGCCACTCAGCGCGCGCGTGCCCGGCGTGAGCGAGCGGAACCGCTGCGGCGGGAAGTCGCTCGACTCCTTGTCGAGCGTCACCTCCGCGCGGTTCGTCTTCGTGTTCATCGCCAGCTCGATGTGGTGCGCCGCCTGCTTCGCGCCGGGCTTGGTGTGGATCACCATGGGCTTGCCCGTGGTGATGAGGCCGTACATGCCGGCCGCGCTGATGCCGATGCCCTGCTGGCCTCGGCTCATCTTCAGGCGATGGAACTTGCTGCCATAGAGCAGGCGGCCGAAGATGTTCTCGACCTGCTTGCGCACGATGCCAGGGCCGTTGTCCACCACGGTCACGCGGTAGCGCGAGCTCTTGGCGGTCGCCGGCCGGTCCGGCTGCAGGTCCTCGATGATCACCGTGATCTCGGGAAGGATGCCGGCCTCCTCGCAGGCATCGAGGCTGTTGTCCACCGCCTCCTTCACCGTGGTCAGCAGCGCCTTGCGCGGGTTGTCGAAACCCAGCAGATGGCGGTTCTTCGCGAAGAACTCGCTCACGCTGATGTCGCGTTGGCGGCCCGCCATCTCCTCGGCGGTCGCGCCCCGCTTGCGCGGGGTCTTGGGTGCGTTCTGGCTCTTGGACGAATCCATCACCGCGGCTTCCGTGCCTTGCATCGAACCTCCATGGAACTCGGGCGGCGCAGTATGCCACTGTTTCGGCGTTCACAGGCCGTTCCGCTCGCCTTTTCCATGCGGATCGGCGGTCGGGCCTCCGCCCCGCTACCATGGTCGCCCCAAATCATCCCCCTCAAGGAGACCACCATGGAAACCACTCTGATCATCCTGAAGCCAGACGCCGTCCAGCGAGGCCTGATGGGCCGCATCATCAGCCGCTTCGAGGAGAAGGGCCTGCAGATCGTCGGCTGCAAGCTGATGCAGATCTCGCAGGAACTGGCCGCCCAGCACTACAAGGACCACGCCAGCAAGCCCTTCTACGCGGGACTCGTGCGATTCATGACGAGCAGCCCGGTGCTGGTGATGGCGATCCGCGGCAACGGCGCGATCGCGATCTGCCGCGGCATGATGGGGGCCACTTTTGGCAGCAAGGCAGCCGGCGGCACCATTCGCGGTGACTTCGGCGTCTCGAACAGTTTCAATCTGATCCACGGTTCCGACGGCCCCGAGGCCGCCACCCGCGAACTCGGCCTGTTCTTCAAGTCCGGAGAGGTTCTGGACTTCCAGCGCGCCAGCGAGTCCTGGATCTACGACATGAGCGGTGGCAAGCCAGAGTAAGTCCGAGAACTTTTAGGGCTGGGACTCCCCAGACCCAGTTCGCATTCCTCCAGAGGCCCCCATGTATACGGGGGCCTCTGTGTTTTTGATTTCAAGGTGCCGTGAAACCGAATCACAAGGACGAACGAACGACCCCTTGGGGCATGCGTTGAGCCCCTCCGCCGGCTCGTCCTCCACAAGCGATCCGGCATCCTGATTGCTCACTCATCTGGTGGTTCGAGACCCGCACCTCTCTCCGGCTTAATCCCCCCGACGCCGGCGGTGGACAGGAACACCATGATCGACTCGCTCTTCGGATCCAACTCCCCGATCGACCGCGTGAAGCAGCGCCGCCGGCCTGCGGTGCGTGATCGTGCGCGCGCCGGCGGCACCCGCACCAGCCTGACTCCCGCCGACCAGGCTTTGCTGTCGGAGATCATGGCCGAACCCATGGACTACATGGATTCGCCCGAGTTTCGCAAGCCGGACGCCGAGCGCGCGATCTACGAGAAGCCCGCCCCCATCCAGCGGCCCGACGTGACCTGGTACCGACCGCTCATGGACGACCTGGGTGCGAAGGAGCAGAAGCAGCGGCAGGCTCGAAATGGCTCGGTGCTGCTGACCGCCGCGCAGGAACGCGTGATCTTCCTGCAGTACAACTACGCCCGATTCCGCGTCCGCCAGATCCAGGACGGCCTGGAGGGCCGCACGCCCACGGCCGATGAGGCCCGCGAGATGATCCAATGGCACCGCACGGCGCGCCGGTATCGCGAGCAGATTTCCGAGATCAACCTCGCGCTCGTGCTTGCGATGGCGCGGCGGGTGCGACTGGGCGAGAGCGACTTCCCCGACCTCATCGGTGAGGGAAACATGGCGCTCATGCGCAGCGTGGACAAGTTCGACTGCGGTCGCGGCTTCAAGTTCAGCACCTACGCGTGCCGCGCGATCCTGAAGGCGTTCAGCCGGTTCGGCATCAAGCTGGTGAAGCACCGCCAGCGCTTCCCGAGCGAGTTTGACCCTGAATTCGAGCGCTCGAATCACCTGGAGACCGTGCGCGAGCAGCATGCGCGCGACAGCGCGGCGGAGGTCCGCTTCCTGGTCGAGAGCGATCGGGCCGAACTCAGCGACGTGGAACGCAAGGTGATCGGGCACCGTTTCGGGCTTGATGCCCCGACCGGCTCTCCCTCGCTCACGCTGGAGCAGGTCGGGCAGATGATCGGCGTGACCAAGGAGCGGGTGCGACAGATCCAGAACAAGGCACTGGAGAAGTTGCGACTCGCGCTCGAGGAGTTGCAGGGCGAACCGGTGCCAGAGCAGACGCTCTCGCACAACTGATCGCCGCTCAGCGCTCGCGCCGCATCGCCATCACCGTGCCTGCCGTGCACGCAAGGTGAAGCAGCCCGAAGCCGGCCATCAGCGCTTGCTGCGTGCCCATGCGATCACCCCCCGCCAGGGCGCCCACCGTCACCACGGCAAGGATTCCGAGGAAGTAGCCGCCATCCCCCGCGGCACGGAACGCCGCAAGGCCCGAGGTTCCCCGACCCGCCCGTGAAGCCAGCGACAGAGAAGCCGGAAGCAGCGGCGCCGCCGCCACGCCCAGCAACAGGAGCACGAGGCTCAGGGCCACGGTCGAGAAGCCAAGCCAAGGCACCAGGGCGAAGCACAGCGCGTAGGCAACAGCGCATGCGGTGCGCACGCGCAACGCGCCCAGACGATCCGCCACCCACCCGGCGGGTGCGGCCCCCACGGCCATGAGGATCAGGGGAAGTCCCACCAGAAGCCCTCGTTGCGCCGGGTCGTAACCAAGGTTCCTCGCGAGGAATCCCGCGAAGACGGCGGTCAACGCCGCGCCTGTCGCGCGATCCGACGCCGCCATCAGCAACACCGGCCAGAGCGAACCTGACCGCGCTGGTGGGCCACATTCCGGCCGCTCCGCACTGGGCGCGGAGCGCTCCAGCACCGCAGCCCCGATCCACGCACCCAGCGCCGTGGCCAGGCAGCTTCCGGCACCAAGAACGAACGCGATCGTGGGCCCCATGGAACTCAGCCGAATCATCGCGCCGCCGATCGCCGCTCCCGCACCAAGGCCTCCGACCAGCATGGACGCACCGACGCCCATGCGCCAGGCGGCCGGTCGGTCATGGACCTGCCCAAGAATCTGGAAGAGCGCCGCAAAGGTGGCCACATCGGCCACGCCCTCGAGCACCCGCAGGACCAGGGTTGGCGCGAACCCGATCGGCAGCCACATCAACCCCAGCAACGCGGCGTCCGCGAGCGCCCCCGACACCACGATCGACCACGCAGGGCAGGACTTTCGCAGCCAGCGCACCAACGGCACGGCCAACCCGGCACCGAGCAGATTCACCGCCAGAAACATCTGCGCGCTCTCGGCGGGGACGCCGTAGCGCTCCACGAAGAGATCCCGCAGCACCACCGCCAACATCGCGTCAGGCAGCGCGGACAGCAGGATGAGCAGAAGCACCAACGGCACGCGGCAGCAGGCTAGCGACCGGGCATCCGGCCCTACACTCCCGCGCATGGCAACGGACAAGGTCTTCCCCAGCGCGGCCAAGGCCCTCGAGGGCCTCACGCGCGACGGGATCATGGTGGCGGTGGGCGGCTTCGGCCTCTGCGGAATCCCCGAACAGCTGATTCTCGCGCTGCGGGACAGTGGCGCAAGGAACCTCACCTGCGTCTCGAACAACGCCGGCGTGGACGACTGGGGTCTGGGACTCCTGCTCAAGACCCGCCAGATCCGCAAGATGGTCTCAAGCTACGTGGGCGAGAACGCTGAATTCGAGCGGCAATTCATGAGCGGCGAACTGGAACTGGAGTTCTGCCCTCAGGGAACCCTCGCCGAGCGGCTGCGTGCCGGAGGCGCCGGCATTCCGGCGTTCTACACGCGGACCGGAGTCGGCACGGTGGTGGCCGAGGGCAAGCCCTCCGAGGTGTTCGATGGCGAGACATTCGTGATGGAGCGCGGCATCCGGGCCGACCTGGCGCTCGTGAAGGCCTGGAAGGCGGACCCTTTCGGGAACCTGCTCTTCCGCAAGACCGCCCGCAACTTCAATCCAATGGTGGCCGCGTCGGGCAAGGTCACGGTGGCCGAGGTCGAGGAAATCGTGCCGCTGGGCGGAATCGATCCGGACGCGGTCCACACTCCGGGCATCTTCGTGGACCGGATCGTGGTGACGCGGTCGGAAAAGCGGATCGAACAGCGAACGGTCCGGCCCGCGTGAACCTGGTCCACGAAGCCTGCGTAAATTATGGGCCCGGCCTCGATGGCCGGTCCGGCAATTGCCGATCTATTGGAAACTTTCAGCGAATCCGGCGGCCTGTCGCCCGTTGACGCGGGCCCGCCCAAGCGAGGTCACCCCACCATGCGAAACATCCTCCGAACCATCGTCTGCTGCGCCTCGATCTCGCTCGCCCCGCTGTCGGCGTCCGCCCAGTTCGGTGGCAAGGCGGGCTTCAGCGAGGCATTCCGCCCGGACATCCTTCCGCGAGACATGGTCCTGATCGTGGAGACGCTGAAGCTGGAGGATTGGCAGCGCCCCATCGTGGAGAGCCTGATCGAGGACTACAGCGCCAGCTTCAAGACCGGCTGCGACGCCGTGCGAGAGAAGATGGTCGACATGGCCAAGGCCCAGAAGAACGGCGCCAAGACCGCGGCCGGCCTGCTGGCGCCGATCGAGACCTGGCAGCAGGAGAAGCAGCAGCTCTTCACGGACTTCATGGAGAGCGTGAAGGGCCAGCTCAGCGACACGCAGCGCGAGCGCTGGCCGCGTTTCGAGCGAACGATCCGTCGCGAGCACGCCCTGGCGAACAGCGACCTGTCCGGCGAGGGCGTGGACCTTCTGGCGATCGCCCGCCAGATGCAGATGCCGCCCGAGGCGATGACGTCAGCCCAGCCGGCCTTCGACGAGTACGAGGTCGCGCTGGACAAGGCCCTGGAGGCGCGCGACGCGCGCATCAAGTCGCTCATGCCGGACTTCCGCGTGGCCATGGAGAGCATGGATCTCGAGAAGGGCGCGGGCCTGCAGGCGCAGATCATGACCGCGCGCATCACGGTGCGACAGGCGCAGGACGAGGGCATCGAGCGCATCGCGGCCGCGCTTCCAGCGCCGTACGGTGCGGACTTCCGCCAGCGCGCGTTGGCGGCGGGCTACAAGGAAGCCTTCCAGCCGGATCCGCTCGCGAGCTTCTTCCAGGTCGTCGACGGCCTGGACGACCTGACGGCCGATCAGAAGACCGGCATCGCCGCGGCGAAGTCGAAGTGGGAGAGCGCGCTCTCGGGCCTGCGCGATCGCATGCTTGACACGATCCGCAAGGATGACCCGAACAAGGCTGCACGCGCGACCAAGTCGGCGCAGGCCCGCCTGGCTGCCAAGCAGGGCAAGACCGCCGAGGCGCCCCCAGCGGACCCGATGGTGCCTCTGCGCAACGAGAAGAACCGTCTGGTGCAGGAGACCCGCGACGCCGTGCTGGCGCTGCTGACCCCGGAACAGAAGGAGAAGATCACGGCCGGCATTCCGGGCCTGCGGCCGCCGAACGTGCAGACCAATCCGGCGATCTACGAGGGTGGCGCGCGCAAGGGTGCCGCGGGCGCCGGTGACGCCGATGCCGAGGGCGAGAAGCCCGCCCGCAAGGAGACGGTGGAGTGATCCACCCGCCATGCCGTGGCTGACGTGATGGCCGAGTCTGGTTCGGGCAACTCCCCCGCCGTCGAGGCGCTGCTGAAGGCAGCCGCGGCCGGCTCGGTGCGTGAGCGCTGCGAGGCCTGTGGTTTCGCGTGGCTGGACAAGCCCGTGCCGTCGGAACCCTCCGCCGTTCGGCTGATTCCCGCCGATGCCGCCGTGCGGCTGCGCGTGGTCCCGATCTCCGTCGAGGCCGGTCGCCTGCGCCTTGCCATGGCCGATCCCTTCGATCTGGGTGCCGTGGACGAGGCAGGCGCGATCGGTCGACTGCCGATCGCGCGCGTGGGGGTGGCCACCGAGGCGTTCGGCGAACTGATGCGACAGGCCTACGGCGTGACCGCAGCCCGCATGGCCGAGAGCCTGGCGAGCGAGGGTGATCTTGCGGACACGGGCAGCGAGAACAACCTGGACGCGATCGAGGCCGACGACGTGCACCGCATGGCCGAGCAGCCGACGCTGGTCAATCTGGTGAACCTGCTCATTCTGGAGGCGATCCAGAAGCGCACCAGCGACATTCACATCGAGCCCTTCGAGGGGCTCCTGAAGGTGAAGTACCGCGTCGACGGCGTGCTGGTGGAGCAGCCGAGCCCGCCGAAGCACCTGCAGCCCGCCATCGTGGGCCGCATCAAGATCATGTCCCACATGAACATCGCGGAGCGCTACGTGCCCCAGGACGGGCACATCTCGCTGCGCTTCGAGGGACGCAAGGTCGACATTCGCGTGAGCACCGTTCCCACGATCTACGGCGAGAGCGTGGTCATGCGAATCCTGGACAAGAGCAACTTGCCGCTCGACCTGCGCAGCCTGGGCATGAACGACCGGCTGGTGGGCATGATGGACAAGCTCATCGCGAAGCCCCACGGCCTGGTGCTGGTGACCGGCCCGACCGGCAGCGGCAAGACGACCACGCTCTACGCGGCGCTGAGCAAGCTGTACGACCCTCGGAAGAAGATCATCACCATCGAGGATCCCGTGGAGTACGAGCTCACGGGCATCAACCAGATCCCGGTGAATCCCAAGCGTGGCCTGACCTTCGCAGGCGGCCTGCGCAGCATCCTTCGCCAGGACCCCGACGTGATCCTGGTCGGCGAGATCCGTGACGCCGAGACGGTGGACATCGCGATCCGGAGCGCGCTCACGGGCCACCTGATCCTGAGCACCCTGCACACGAACGACGCGCTGAGCAGCGTGGGTCGTCTGGTGGACATGGGTGCCGAGAGCTTCCTGGTCGCCAGCGTGCTCGAGGGCCTGCTGGCGCAGCGTCTGGGACGCCGCATCTGTCGCAAGTGCGCGCACAAGGTGCCGATGACCGATGACCAGCGCGTCCGCATCGCGCCTGCGGAAGTGGAGCGCTTCGGAGGACAGGTCACCGTGGGCGCGGGCTGCGAGGCCTGCTCGGGCAGCGGCTTCCGAGGTCGGTTGGGCTTCTTCGAACTGGCCCGCATCAATCCCGCGCTGCGCGCCGCGGTGGCCGAGGGTCAGAGCATGATGGAACTCCGCCAGCTCGTCGACGCGGACTTCATGTCCATGCGCGACGATGGCATGGAGAAGGCGCAGCGCGGCGAGACCACGATCGGCGAGGTGCTTCGAGCCACGCAGGACGTGGACGAGGGCTGATCCGTGGCGAACTGGCGTTACGAGGGCCTCGATCGCAGTGGCGCGAACGCCAGCGGATCCGTGGCTGCACCCGATCGGGGCACGGCCATGCGGCTGGTGCTGTCGCGCGGACTCACGCCGCTTCGTCTCGAGAGCGACGAACCGGAGACCGCGAGCCCGACGCGATCGGCGCCGCAGGGTGCGCAGCGCGGGGCGGGTGGCGGCATGCCGGCATGGCTGACCGGGGGGAGCGGACGGCCCTCGATGAGCAAGGCGGATCTGGCCAACCTGATCCGCGAGCTGGCGACCGCGGTGGAGGCGGGTCTTCCGCTCATGCAGGCGCTGCGAACGGTGCGCCGCCAGGCCAGCGGCAAGGCGCAGCCGGTGATCCTGGACGCGCTGATCGAGAAGGTGGAGGCCGGCCTGCCCCTGCACGAGGCGATGAAGGCCTATGGCGCGCCCTTCGACGACATGACGATCGGCATGGCGCGCGCGGCCGATGCCAGCGGTCGCATGCCCGAGGTGATGCACCAGCTCGCGGACCTGTTGGATCGTGCCGTGGAGCTTCGGCGCGAGCTCGTGGGCGCAACGATCTACCCGATGATCGTGGCCGCGCTGATCATGGCCAGCGTGGTGCTGCTGGTCACCGTGATCCTGCCCCAGCTGATGGCGCCGATCGCGGGCCAGCCCGGCATGGTGCTGCCGCTTCCAACGCGGATCCTGCTGGCTTTCGCTGGATTCATGGGCACCTGGTGGCTGCTGGTGCTGCTGGCGATGGGCGGCGGATTCATCATGGCGCGGCGCTGGATCGCCGTTCCCGAGAACAAGTTCCGGTGCGATGGACTGCTGCTGCGCATGCCCCTGCTGGGGCCGCTGCTGCGCGACGTGGCCGTGGCCCGCTTCACCCGGACCCTGGGCACCCTCTGCAGCGCAGGCCTGCCGATCCTGCAGGCACTGCGGATCACGCGCGACACGCTCGGCAACGCCGTGCTCACGCGCGCCGTGGACGAGGTGCAGGAGAAGGTGACCACGGGACAGGCCCTGGCGGAACCGCTGGAGCGCTGTGGCTTCTTCCCCCCGCTGCTGATCCAGATCGTGAACATCGGCGAGCGCTCGGGCCGACTCGAAAGCATGCTGCTCCACGCCGCGACGGCGTTCGACCGACAGGTCAACAGCAGCATCAAGATCTTCACGAAGGCCCTGCCCCCGGTGCTGCTGGTGTTCATGGCGATCATCGCCGGCTTCGTGCTTGCGGCGATCCTGCTGCCCCTCCTGCAAATGCAGTCCGCCTTGGGCGGCTGAGCCGAACCCGATCGGGCCTGCGCGGCTACGCTATCGGACACTTCGTCGGGAAGTCCGGCGAATTCGGCACGCGGCGTGCATTGCCAGATCCACGCCCCCGTTGCTGATGATCCACACGGCACTTTCTCGCGAGATCCACCGATGCCCCATCACGCTTCCCGACGCCGCCTGCCTGCCCGACGCGCCTTCACCCTGCTGGAGGTGATCATCGCCGTCACCATCGTCGCGCTGCTTGCCACGATCCTTGTGCCGAACGTGACGCGCTGGCTGGGCGTGGCCAAGAACCGCAAGGCCGAGGCCGACGTGAACAGCCTGGCGCAGCAGGTCCGTCTGTACATGACCGAAAAGGGCGTGAGCCGTCTGGGTGACGACTTCGAGCTGGACGTGCTCTGCGAGGGCGACAACCCGATCATCTCGAACCCCAACAACCTGAACGATCCGTGGGGCAATCGCTACGTGGTCGTGGTGCCGCCGAGCGTGAACCGCGACTTCGACATCGTGAGCTACGGCGCCGATGGGCAGCCCGGCGGCGAGGGCGACGCCAAGGACATCGTCAACGGCGCCCGCTGAAGCGGGCTTCCAGCGCATGCGCCGAGGCTTCACCCTGATCGAACTGATCGTGGTGTCGGCGCTGCTGGCGATCGTGGCCGCCCTGGTCGTGCCGAGACTGACCGGCATGGCCCGCCGCGAGGCGGACGTGGCGGCGGAACGCCTTTCCGAGCTGCTCTCGATGTTCGCCTTTCGGGACAGTTCCGGGGCGGCGAGCTGCGCGATCTGGCTGGATCCGGACACGGGATGCGTCGCGCTGTGGACGCTCGAGAGCGATCCGCTGCGGCCCACGGAGGCGCCTGAATGGACGCCCGATCGTCATGTGCAGCCCGTCTGCATGCCGCAGGGCGTGGAACTGGCGGAGGTCCGGATGGACGGACGGCCCCTGGATGGTTCCGAGTGGCGCATCATGGGTTCGCCCAGCGGCGAGCGCCCCGAGATCTACATGCGCGTGATCGCGGACGGGCTGGAGACCGAGTTGCTGCTGCCACCCAACGGGTCCTCCCCGATGCGCACCGACAATGGTGTCGCTCGCGAGCGCGTGCGCGTGCCGATCGACCTGGACCAGGCCGGAATGGATCGCGAGCCATGGTGAGCGGACGGACCACCCGACGCGGCTTCGCGCTGATCGACGCCATTCTGGGTGGCGCGCTGCTGGCGCTGGGGCTTGCCAGCGTGGTGACGCTCTCGCAGCGAAGCCTGTCGATGCTGCAGCGTGGCGAGCACGAGGCGATGGCAGCGGCGATGCTGGATGAGCTGCTCGCGCAGGTCGTGGTCGAGGGGCCGCGGCGCTATTCGGAGAATCGCGAGTCCACCGGTCGACTCGCCGCACCGTGGCCCGACTGGGAGTACGCGGTCGAGATCGAGTCGGGCGGCGAAGGCGACGCGTGGAACGTGCTGGCGATGGTGCGCGACCCCGCAGGCGTGGAGTACCGCTGCGCCACGCGCGTGGCGCCGCAGGACGAGGAGATCGAGCCCGTCGAGCGCGCTCCCGAGAAGCCGATCGACCGACCCGGCCGCCTTGACGCACAGGAGTCCGGCGGTGGCAACTAGACGCGCATTCACCATCGTGGAACTGATCGTGGCGCTGGTGATCGCCGGGATCGTGGCCACCGCGATCACGACTTCGCTGAGCCAACTCGGTCGCGCGCGTGACGTGGCCCGTCTTCGGATGACCGCCTCCCGCCGCGCGACGGACGCGCTCGAGCACATCCGACGCGACGTGCAGTCGACGCTGCGCAGCGACGACCTGTTCTTCACGCGCTTCCGACTCGCCGCCGAAACGGTCTCCTCACCGATCGGCGAACTCGACCGCGACCAGATGCTGCTGTACAACGAGCGGCTGCGCACGATCCGACCGCTCTCCTACTCGGGCGAGGGTCAGGAGTACGAGACGCAGTACCGGATCGAGGTGGACGCGGACGGTGCGTCGCTGTGGCGTCGGCGCGATCCCGTCCCGGACCGGCACGAGGATGCGGGTGGACTGGCGGAACCCGTGGGTGACGGCGTCGTCGGGCTGCGTTTCGAGGCCTACGACGGAGCCTCCTGGCGGCAGGACTGGGACAGCGACGTGGACGGCCTGCCGCTCTCGGTGCGTGCGACCGTGACAGCAAGCGGCGAGCGCATCGGCGAGGAAATGCTGACCGACGGCGGCGCTCTGGTCACGCTTCGGACCGAGATTCCGCTGGACCGCGCCCCAGCCCCCAAGAAGGAGCCGGAAGAGGAGACGCCGGCTGCCGGCGCCGAAGATGCCGCGGCGGGCGATGCTGGCGCGGCTGGAGGCGCGGGTGGTGTGCCGACCGGAGCCGATGGCGGCGCGGGCACGGGTGGTGGCGACGGCGGTGGAGGCGGCGGACGCGGGCCGGGCAATCCAAACGCGGGTGGCCGTGGCGGCCCCGGCGGCGGGCGTGGCGGTGGCTCCGGCGGCGGGCGAGGCGGTGGCAACGTGCCCTTCATTCCACCCCCGAGCCAGGGCGGCGGCCGCGGCGGAGGAGGTGGGCGATGACAGGCGCTTCACGACGTGGCATGGTCACGCTCACGGTGGTGTGGGCCATCGCGATCGCCGCGGTCATCGTCGCCGCCACGCAGGTGCTCGCGTTCCGGCAGGCGACCATCGGCCGCGAGACGCTTGCACGCACGCAGGCGCGTTGGGCGGCGCGCGCGGGGGTGGAAACCATGATCGCGATCATGGAATGGCACACGGCCAACCCGGATCCGGACGACCCGCAGGCGATCGTGCGCGATCTTGAAGCCAACGCCACGGGCCAGATCGAGACCGGAAGCTGGGACATCCGTCATTTCATCGACGGACAGGAGTGGGCCGGACCGCTGGACGAGCATTCCAAGCTGAACATCAACCTTGCCAACAAGGCCATCCTCCAGACCGTTCCGAACATGACGATGGACGTGGTGGACTCGATCATGGACTGGCGCGACGCGGACAACGAGGTGCAGTCCCTTGGTGCCGAGGCCGAGTACTACCGGAATCGCGGATTCTCCTATGCACCCCGCAACGGCGACTTCCGAAGCATCGCGGAGCTGGAACTCGTGGCGGGCGCCTGGCCGCAGTACGTGCGTGGCGAGGACTGGAACCTGAATGGCCGTCTGGATCCCAACGAGAATGACGCCAAGCGCTCACTGCCGGACGATCGGCCGGACGACAAGCTGGACGGCGGCTGGAGTTCCCTGCTCACCGCGGCGAGTCGCGCGAACCCCAACGGCGTGAGCGGCGAACCGCGGCTCAATCTGGCTCGCGCCACCCCCGAGGAAGTCATGGCACGCACGGGTGTTGACAACCAGCAAGCGGGTGCCCTGATCACCTTCGCACGCGGCTCCAATGCGACCATGGGGCAGATCCTGGCCACGCCGCTCGGGCAGCTGGGAAGCCGGCGAGGTGCCGCACCCACCAACCCGGGCGGAAGCAGCGCGACCACCGGCCGAAGCACCGTGGGGCGCACCGGAGGCACCACCCCTGCGACCGGCGGGGTGAAGAGCCTGGACCCACGGCAGCTGAAGGCCGTCATGAACGAGTGCACCATCCTGGACTCGCGTGGGACGGCCAACGCGACCGCAGGCAAGGTGAACCTGAACACCGCAAGTCGCACCCTGCTGCGCGAGGTCATGATGCTCGAGCCGCGGTTTGCGGAATCGATCATCACCCGCCGCACCGGTCGCTCGGAAGGAATCACGAGTCTGGCGGATCTGGTCGATCTACCCGGGGTGTCCCAGTCGCAACTGATCACCCTGGCGCAGGCGGCGGACGTGACCAGCAGCGTCTACACCATCTCCAGTCGCGGAAGGAATCTAGGATCGGGCGCCGAGGCTGAAATCGTGGTCGTCGTGGATCGTTCCACCGTGCCGGCCCAAATCCTTGAGTACCGAGAACCTTGAAGCGACGCCCCCGAGTCCTGCCTGATCCCTCCCAACTGGTCGTTCTTCCAGCGACCGGCGGCGAGGCCCTGCGCTTTGAGCGTTCAGCCGGGGGGGTTGTGCTTCGGGGCTCCTGGAGCGGCGTTTCCGAGCTGGAGCGGCCGCCCGCAGGTTCGGTGGTGCTTCTGCCGACCGGCAGGGCGCTGTGCCGAACGCTTGAACTTCCCGCCGCATCGACTTCGCAGCTCGAGACAGCGCTTCGGCTGCAGCTGGACACCCTGCAACTTGGGTCGGTCCCGAGCCACCGAACCGCGGCGGTCGTGCTGCCCGAAGTCTTCGCGACCGAGGGCCGGCTTGGCTTCGCGATCGAGTGGCCACTGAGCGAGCCCACGCCGGCCGCCCCGCGCGACCTTCCGCCGGACGGGGAACCGTGCTTCGCCGGCGATGCGGCCTGTCTGGTGGCCTTGCTGGATGCCGGACTCCAGGGGCCGCTGATGCTGGCCAGCGAGGATCGCCGCGCGCTCACCTTCGCGATGCGAGCCCCGAAGGGGGTGGTGGTGCGCTGTTCGCGTCTGGATCCGACGGAATGGCCGGGCTGCGCGGAGGCCGCCGTGCTGGAGAGCGCGGTTCGAGCCGGCGCCGATGCCTCGCTGCTGCGCGCGTTGCTGGCGCAGGTGCGCGAGGCGCTTCCGCATGTGGACGACGCGGGCCTTGGCTGCACCGAAGCGGATCTGGGGCGTCTGCCCGACATCACCGGTATCGGCGAGGAACCGGCGTGGTGGCGCGCACATGCCACGGCCGTCGGTGCGGCACTGGCTTGGTTCGGACCGCTCCGGACGCTGGTCTCGCTGCGTGCGCAACCGAAGGGGGAGCGCCCCTCCCGTGTCGGCGAGTGGCTGAATCGTGTGGCCGAGCCCGGGCTTGCATCGCAGCTGATGGCCGCCGCGCTGATCACCATCGCGGTCGGACCACCGCTGGTGGCGGGCACGCGACTGCTGCTGCTGAAGTGGAAGGTCGGCGACCTGTCCGCGCGCGAATACGCCAATCAGGCGCATCGGCAGCGCGTGGCGCTGTACGCCGAATTGCAGCGACGGGCCTGGCCCATGGGCAAGCTGCTGGGCGATCTCGCGTGCGTGACGCCGGAAGGCGTGGAGTGGGAGGACGTGAACCTTTCCCAGGATCGCAACGTGTCGATCCAGGGCCTCGCACGCCCGCACGACAAGATGAACGGCACCGAGGTGCTTCTCAAGATGGAGCGCCAGATGCTGGACAGCCGCATCTTCGACCGCGTGCAACGAAAGTGGGAAGCCGCGGATGGCAAGGGCACGGTGAAATTCCAGATGTCCGCCACCGTGGCACGCGCCACGCAGCGACCGAACTACTCGGCCGAGCAGGACTTCGGCAAGAAGTCGCTCGCGGAACGTCGTTTCGGGCCTGAGAAGCCGGATGCGACCGAAGCGAACGCGGAGCCTGTGGCGCCACTGGATCCAGCCTCTCTTCCATCGGAACCTTCGCTGGCGGACGCATCCGCGGAATCCACGGAGAGCGCAAGCACCGAGTCCGCCTCGGCAACGTCGACGGAGAAACCCGCTCCGTCCGGCAAGCGCCCATCCACCGTGTCATCGAAGCCTTCCTCCAAGCCCGTCAAGGCGGAGCGCAAGTCAGGCTCGGACGCCGTGGCTGCCTCGGAGACCGGCGGAGGCGAAGCGGCCCCCGCGGATGGCGGCGAGAGCAAGGGCGCTCGTGCCACTCGACGCTCCGGGGCAAGCGGCGGCGAATCCGGTCTTGCGCGCCGGAGCGAGCGCAATCCCGGCAGCTCGGACTCGGACTTCAAGCCACCGGAGCCGCTCAGCGACGCCGCGATCACCGCCATGACCCCTGAGGAGGTCAAGACCACCCTGAGCAAGGTGAGCGAGGCGCGACAGAGGATGCCCAAGGACGATCCGGAACAGGTTCGCCTGAAGCGCGAGTTCGACAAGCTCATGGGCCGCCTGCGGGGAGGTGGATCATGAAGCGATGGCTCCGTTCGATCGAGTGGAAGATCGACCTGCGGGACAACCCGACGCTCGTGAAGATCCGGAACCTGCCGTCTGGCAAGCGCGCCGCGGTGATTGGCGCGGCGGTGCTGGTGGCGTGGCTGGCGCTGGAGCAGTGGAGCTGGAGCTGGGCGCGCGCGTGGAGCGAGCAGGCCGATCGCATCGAGCGGGCGCTGGCCGAATCGCGCGCGCTCGCGGGAAGCGACGATCCCATGGCACGCACCGGCGCCGAGCTCTACGGACCGGTCGATCCCCCTTCGTCGGAAAATGACGGAGCGCAGGCGATGGCCGAAGCGGTGAACGCGGTGGTGAAGAAGCACGCCACGAGCGGCTTCAGCTACGACGCGCAGCGCGCAAGCACCCGCTTGCCGGGCGCGGTGAACATCGGTGGAAGCTCGGACCGGATCTCGCGCGTGGTGGGCGAGGTCCGCTTCGAGGCGACCCCCGCCGAGGCCGCGAAGATCGTCTCGGAACTCGAGTCGAATCCGGCAATCGAGGCGATCAGCGCGCTGCGCATCGAGAAGATGGAGAATGACGCGCGCGTGAGCGTTCGCATGACGGTCGAGGCCTGGGTGTTCGGCACCCGAAGCAGCGGAAGGAGGGCCTGATGCGGGTGCCTCCCTGGCTGCGCCTTCCCCCGGGCGTGCGATGGTCGCCGATGCTCGGCATCGGTGTCGCTTCGGCACTCGTGCTCGGGTTCTTCGGACTCTGGGCGGCGATCGGTCTGCTTGGCTCGCTGTTCACGTTCGGCAGCGGCAGTGATCCGAGTTCAAGCCTTGCGGACCCACTGAAGCGGCACGAGCAGCTTGCCGAGGCCTCGGCCAAGCGGTTCAACGGCCGGAGCGCGTTCTTCATGCCCTCGCCACCGGTGCGGAAGGCTCCCAAGCCGACCAAGCCCGCGGAACCACCGCCCCCACCACCGCCTCCGCCGCCCCCCGCCGCGCCGCGCGAATACGCCGGCCCCAAGCCCATCGGCGCGATCGGTGATCTGATCTTCTTCGCCGACCAGACCCAGCTTCGCGTGGGCGAAGAGCGCGGCGGCGTGAAGGTGCTCGCGAGCGCCGCGCCCTGGTCGGTGCGCCTGGCGCACGGCGGCGGCGAGTACGACGTGGAGCTGTGGACCAAGGGTGGCAAGGAGCCGTTCTTCAACAATTCCGATTGGCGCAACGCGCGAACATCGACCCCGGGCGTTGACCCCGTGGGGAGCAAGCCGGACTCCAAGCCATCGCCCGGCGGGCAGGCCTCAAGCCTGCCACCGTCGGCCCCGGTCGGCGGACGCGGACCGGGCATGCGCGACATGGCCGCAGGGGCACCCACTCCGCCAGAGCCCCAGTTGGCGGCGCCGGGCTCGCCGTCTGGCCCGCCGATGGTTCCGCCCCCGGGCGCGAAGGCGCCCACCGCCTCCCAAAGTCCCTGGACCGGCGACCACATGGCTCCCCCGCCCCCCCTGACACGGGAGCAGATCGCGGGAATGAACGCAACCGACGCCGAGGCGGCCTATCGGGCCGTTGGTCGGGCGAAGGCGAATCGGAATCTGGACGACCCGACTCGGCAGCGGCTGAATCAGGAGTTCGAACAGCTTTCGAACCGAATCAAGGAATTGGGGAAGGGGCAATCGCCCCCTCCCTGATCCGTTCCAAGCCCCGGCGGTGATGGCGATTCGAAGGCCCTCACCTCCACTGGTTCCGAAACCCCGGAGAAATGACTGTGCAACGGAAGCGCGAACTTCATGTCGGCCTGTGCCTTGCGCCGTTGGCGGTCCTTCTGACGCTGAACCCAACTCCAGTCTGGGCCCAGCCTTCCGTTGGCCGGCCGGCCCGCCCGCAGCCTGCGGCGCAGCCGACATCGAGCCCGGCGGATGACGCCCCTCAGTCCGTGCCCCCGATCCCGGTGACCGCGCCTGCGCCGGCACCCGCGCCCAAGCCCGCCCAACCCGCTGCGCCGGATCGCCCGTTCGAGCCCGCTCCTGAACCCGATCAAGCCGCGCGGACAGCCACCGCGCCTCCCGCGCCCGCGCCTGCGCCCGCCGAACAGCCCGCGGTGCAACCGCCGGCGCCGGAAGAGGCCGCGGCGCCCGTCACACCACCCCCTGCCGAGCCTGCGGTGCTGGAGCCGGCCGCCCCCGTTGCGAATGACGCAGCGGAGAACTCGCAGACCGCCGTGGCCGTGCCCAACACGGTGGCTCCTGGCACGATGGTGCTGGAGGGTGGCTACTTGCAGGGCGCACCGCCGGAAAAGATGCGCGCCACGCGCCGGCCGGGCGGCGACGAGAAGGTCACCCTCTCGTTCAAGGAGACGAAGCTCGAGGACACGCTGCCGTTCATCGTGGAGACGACCGGCAAGGCGGTGATGATCCGCCTGCAGCAGGTTCGCGCGACGGTGATCACGCTGGTGATGGACCGTCCGGTGAGCCGTCAGGACGCGCTGGACCTGCTCTTCCAGGCCTTCCGACTTGCAGGCGTGGGCGTGGTCGAGACCGACAAGGTCGTGATGATCGACCAGCTCATGGACGCGAACAAGCTGCAGCCTGTCACGGTGCTGGGACCCGAGGTGAACGTCTTCGATCAGCCCGAGGACGGCAACATCTGCATCAAGATCTTCAAGATCAAGAACACCAAGGCGCAGAACGTCTACGACCGCCTGCAGGACAACGTGCCCGACTACGCCCAGGTGAGCCTGGACGCGAACTCGAACCAGATCATCCTGGACGGCGACATCGGCCTGGCCAAGCGCTTCCAGCGCCTGATCGACCTGCTGGACGTCCCCGCCTATCTGGACGTGCAGACCGAGACCTTCAAGCTGGACTACGCCGACGCGCAGCAGATCTCGACGATCATCCAGGACCTGTTCGCGGCCCGCACCGTGGGCGGTGGCGGCGGCGCGGCTGCAGGGCAGGCTCCCGGCCAGCCGCGCGGCGGACAGCAGCCCGGCCAGCCCGGTGGCCAGGCGCGACGCGCCGGTGGCTCGGGCGGCGAGGGTCTGATCAAGGGCACCAGCGAGCAGCTGGTGGTGACCGTGCTCCCGGCGACCAACTCGCTCACCGTGCGCGCCGAGCCCGAGGTGATGGCGGAGATCCGCAAGCTGATCGCCACCGCGTGGGACGTGCCGATCACGAAGAACGGAGATCCCTTCCGCCTGTACGACCTGAAGTACACGGACCCGCTCAAGGTGAAGGACCTGCTGCAGTCGCTGCTCGAGGGCGGATCCTCGCGTGGCACCTCCCGGCCCTTCGCGGCGGGTGGCGCCGCAACCGGCAACCGCCAGACCGGTGGTCGCGCGGCCGGTGGCGCAGGTGGTGGCGGTGGTGACTCCAGCGGCGCCGACGTGGCCGTGTCGAACGTCTTCCGCATCGAGGCCTATCCCGACTCCAACCGCCTGCTGGTGGTCACCAAGACCCCCGACAACTTCAAGTGGCTGGACTCGCTGGTGGAGGCGATCGACCAGCCGCTGAACTCCGGCCTGCCGCTGCAGGTCGAGTTGAAGCACGCCAGCGCCGTGAAGGTGGCCGAGATCCTGAACGCGTTGCTGGCCGAGGCCGGCACGGGCAGTGGCATCGCGGCGCCCGAGGAGGGCTTGAGCGGCATCGACTTCCAGACCGCTGGTGGCGGCACGACCGGGGCGCAGAGCACGACGAGCAGCAGCTCGCTCGCGGGAGGACCCAACGGCGCCACGACCCCTGGCGCGGGCGGCGAGATCCGATTCCCGTGGCAGAACGCGCGTGGCGCGGGTTCCGGCGAGCAGACCGAGGTGAGCTCACTGGTGGGCAAGACGCGCGTGGTGCCCAACGCTGGCCAGAACAGCCTTCTGGTGCTGGCGCCGCCCGAGATCCAGCAGAGCATGGTGAAGGTGATCGAGCAGCTCGATCGGCCGGGCCGTCAGGTGATGATCGCCGCGGTGCTCGCCGAGGTCGCGCTGGGTGACGAGTTCGCCTTTGGCCTGCGCTTCGGCCAGGCGGGACAGGTGCTTCCCACCAACCCGAACAACGCGATCGTGATCAACGGCAATCTGGCGAACAACCAGATGTACTCGGGCAGCCGCGAGAACGTGGACTTCATCGGCGACCTGACCACGAGCATCCTGAGCTTCGGCGTGCCGGCCACCGTGGTGCTGCAGGCGCTCGAGGAGAAGACCAACGTTCGCATCCTGCAGCAGCCGCGCGTGTTCACGAGCGACAACAAGGAGGCCAAGTTCTTCGACGGCGCCGACGTGCCCTTCCAGACGGGCCAGACGACCGGCGGAACGACGGGTGGCGGCACCACCGCCAGCTTCAGCCAGATCGCGGTGGGCATCGGCCTGAACGTGCGTCCGCGCATCACGCGCGATCGCAACGTGGCGATGGAAGTCGAGGTGCTCTACAGCAACGTGGGTCGCGCGAGCACCGCGAACACGCCCGGCAACAATCCCACGATCGAGCGCCGGCAGACCAACACGAGCGTGGTGGTGAAGAACGGCCAGACCATCGTGCTGGGTGGCATCCGAACCGAGAACGAGGCCAAGAACAAGACCAAGGTGCCGCTGCTGGGCGACGTGCCCGTGCTGGACTGGGTGTTCAGCAGCCAGGAGCGCGTCACCACGACCAACGAGCTGGTGCTCTTCATCACGCCGATCGTGGTGGACAACCCCGACGAGAACGACTCGAACTTCAACGTCGGCGAACTCGAGCGCCTGCGCGCGCTGGAGCGCCCGCTGGACGACAAGGTGCAGAAGATGCAGGAGGAGGCCGGCTTCGAGCGGCGCGCGACCACTGCGCCGCCACCAAGCAACCCCCAGACGCAGCCCGTGGCACCGATCGAGACGCCCGCTCCGCAGCCGTCCCCGGCCGCGCCGGATGCGCCGAAGTCCTGACCGAGCGCGCGCGCTGGCGACGGCCTGCCTTGCGCTGGCCGGTGGCTGTGTTCGCCAGTCCGAGCCGGTCGGTCCTTCCCGTCTGATCACGCCACCCGCTCCCGGCACGGTGGTCCTGAGGGGCCCTGATGGCGCCGTGACGCGCGACGCGGTCCTGCAGATCTCGCTGGATCCCATGCCGGCGGTGCGCACAGACGGCTTCGTGCTGCCGCTGCTTTCCCCTGGGGGCGGTGGACTGGCCTGGCAGTCGCGCAGCAATGCCGACTGGCCCACCCTGCTGGCGCAGCCCGAGTCCACGCGCGCGCTGCTGGCGACGGTGGAAGGCCGGCAGGACGCGCAGTCATGGAGCGTGAGCGAGCCTCTGCTGCTGGGCCGCATGGCGCAAGCGCAGGGCCTGCTGGTCGAGGCGCCGCGCGATGATGGCGCGCGCTGGATCGGACTGGTCGGATGGGACGGCGCGGGCCCGACGTGGCTGGTGCAGGACTCGGCGGTGAACGCATTCGCCGCGCTTGGCCCGCGCGGTGAGTTGGCATGGTGCCGGCGCGATCCAGCCTCACCCGAGTTTGACCTGGTCGTGCAGCGACCCGAGGGGCGGATCGACTGGCCGCGGCGCGAAGGCGAGAGCTGGATGATGCCCGTCGTGTCCGCGGAGGGCGTGTACGCGATCAGCCTGCGCGACGGCGTGCTGGAACTGGCGTTCCTGCCGCTGCGCGCCGGGGAGACCTTGACGCGCTCACAGGCCGAGCCAGCCCTGCTGCGCAAGCGCATCTCGCTGCGTGGCACGGCACGTGTGGCCTACCAGACGATGGTCGCTTGCAGTCCTGACGCCGCGACACCCGACGGCGGGCTGCTGTTCTTCCATCCGGACCTTCGGCGCATGGCGCTCTGGAAGCCGGCCTCCGACGAGATGCGGCTTCTGGCTGAACGGTCGGTGGCGGCGTGGGTGCAGCCGGATGGTTCGGCGCTGGTCAGCCTGCCGGATCGGCTGGTGATGCAGGAAATGCCTCCAGAACCGGGCCTGGCGCCCTTGCAGGTGCTTCCCGGGCTGTGGCTGCCGCGCGGCCGTGACGCCAGCGGCGTCATCCTGCTGGGCCCACGCGAGAACTCGTGTCAGGTCAGTCGACTGCGGATGGGCGCGACGCCACGGTGAACGTCGACTGAGGTCGAGGATCAGTCCTCTTCCTCTTCGTCGTCGTCTTCGTCTTCGTCGTCGTCTTCGTCTTCTTCGTCTTCGTCTTCTTCTTCTTCTTCGTCTTCGTCTTCGTCTTCGTCTTCTTCGTCTTCGTCTTCGTCGTCTTCTTCGTCTTCGTCTTCTTCGTCTTCTTCGTCTTCTTCCTCCTCCTCGTCATCGAGGAGGTCGTCATCATCGTCGTCATCGTCGAATTCGTCGTCCTCTTCCTCTTCCTCGTCCTCCACAGGCTCGGCCGACTCCTCGTCGGGGAAGGGTTCGTCGTCGTCCGCGAAATCGTCGTCATCGTCCTCGTGAGGATCGAAGTCGTCGTCATCGTCGTCGTCAGGTCCGCCGGCAATGCGGGCCGGACCCACGGGTGCGTTGGGGAGCGTGAGCAGCGACCACGGGTTTTCGATCTCGATCTTCGGCATGGGGTCTCCGGGTGTGACGTCGGGGTTATCCGTTCCCCGAGGCCGTTTGTCAACGGGGCTCGGCACTCCCCGCGTCGCCCGCAATCGCCAGGGTCTGGTCATCGCCGCCGAGCAGCAGCCAACCATGCACGGCCTGCGCGGCGCTGAGTCGCAAACCCTCGACCTGAAGGACGATGGGTGATCCAAGGGCGCGAAGGCCCTGTGCGGGCTCGTAGCGGCGCACCGCAAGCAGCATGCCCGGACCGACCGGGCGCATCGGGTCACCCTGCACGCTCTCGGCGGCAAACACGCCATCCGCCGCCTCGGCAACCTGATCATGCCGGCGCGGCGCGGCGGCGAAGGCCTCGCCCCGGAGCGCGCCGGTATCGTCGTGCAGCGTCAGGCCGTTCAACTGGTGCACCAACCATCCGGACGGAAGCGGCTGGATCGAGTTCACGGCCGAAATCGGCGAGGCATCCGAGGCACGCAGGTGATCTGGCGTCGACACGCCGTCACGAAGATCGACGGCCGCGAGCCGCCGCTGGCCGTCGGACAGCAGCAGGCGTTCGCCGATCAGCGGTCCCATGTCAAGGCCTCGGAATCGGGAGTCGTTGAGTCGCCAGCGCGTGGGCATGCCGGAGGCGCGCTCCATCACGGCGAGACCTTCGGAACCGGCCGCAGCCACCCCGCCCGGAACGAGCGCGATCCAGTTTGGGCTGCCGATCTCCGATGGCCACGGGGCCTCGAACAGCACCCGGCCCGACGCCGGGTCAAGGACCACGATCGTGGGCCTCGCGTCACCGGCCTCCTTCGGTCCGACCATCACGATGCATTCGCCATCCTCGTCGAAGGCGTCCACGCGGCGGATCGGCACGCGGACGGTCCAATCCACCGCGCCGGAGCCATCGATGCGAAGCGCCGCCGCGGATCCATCTCCGCGAAGCAGCACCACCCTCTCGCCGGAGACGCAGGCATCGATCCGCTCCAGCCGGCTCCGCTCCTGACGATCCGCGCCGTTCGACTCGATCGGACGATCGAACAGGCGCGCCACGGCATCGATGCGGAAAGCCATGCGGCCGTCCGCCGGATCGAGGGCCAGCAGCGTGCCATCGGCGGCGTCGCGCGGACACCAGACGATCCATCGTGGCGACCAGCCAAGCACCTGAGCCTCACGGGTCTCGATGGGCACCTTCCAGTCCGGCTCCAGATCCGACGCGCGGCGCTTCACGAGCGCGCTGCGCTCGTGCATCAGCACGGCGTCGATCGGGCGCGCCGCGCGCGCAAGGATCGTGTCCGGCACCAGGGAACCAGGCACCCAACGGGTCTGCGCACGCAGCGCACCCACCTTCGCGAGCGGCGGGACGTTGGTGCGCGCGCGGATCGATCGTTCCCATGCGGTCGCCGCCGCGTCTCCGTGCCGTGCCAGCGCATGCCGGGCCATCACGCCCGCCGCGACCTCGCGGGTTGGATCCACGCGCAACAGCACCGTGTCGAGTTCCGGATCGCGGAGGATCTCGCGCCAGCACGCCTCGGCGGCGGACATGCTTCGCGCATCGGCGGATCGGGCCGCGCGCGCCAGCAGCACGCGCGCGCGCTGGGCCGGCGACACCGCGATCGAGCGCGCAAGTTCCAGCAGACGGTCGGCCTGGGCCGGATCAAGTTCCGGAAGCGTGGACGCCTCGAGCATGCGCAGCACGATCTGCTCCCGCAGCTGCTCGGCCTGGGCCGGATCGGCGGCCAGGGATCTCGAGGCGGCGTCGGCACCGTCCATGACGAGCTGCGGCCGCTTCCAGGAACGGCCCAGTTCCAGCAGCGCCAACGCCCGCCAGGGATCGCCGGGCTGCTGCGCCAGACGCGCTCGCAGCACCCGCTCCCCCTCCGACGCCGGCATGAGCAGACTCAGGCTGGAGGCACCCGCAAGCAGCAACTGTCCCCGCTCGAGCGCGGGATTGCCGCCGCCGCGCCCGATCCACTGGCCCACGATGCGCCCATCATCGGGAGCGACCACCACCACGCGATCCGCGCGGGGCACCACCAGCGCGCTCGATCCGTCGGCCATGGTGCCAAGCGCGACCGCACCTCGGATCGGCCCCGCGCGATCGGGCATGCGCGCATCCAGCCGCCACACGATTCGCGTGGGGTCTTCGCGATCAAGCGCGACCACATCGTCGCCGATCGCGTAGAGATGACGGTCATCGAGAAGCAGGGTGCGCGCGGCACCGACGGGCGTGTCCACGCCGACCGGGACCGTCCACAGCGTGCGACCATCCTTCGGATCAAGCCCCACAAGCGTGGCCATGTCCGGCGCCAGCCACGCGACGAGCCTGTCGTCGGCGACCGGCGATGGAAGCTGCCACGCGGGCGAGGCCGAACGCGGCTCGCGGATCGGCGCCGGCCAGCGACGCAGCCAGCGCGTCTCGCCCGTCGCGCCATCAAGGCATGCCACCACGCCAAGGCTCGTGGCCACGAGGACGTCGTCACCAACGGCTGTGGGAGAGCTGAGCGGACGCGACGCTGCCAATCGCACGCCTCCGGCCGCGCCGATGGGCACCGCCCACTGCAGGCGGCCCGAGCGCGCCTCGAACGCCAGCACCCACGCGGCGCTCTCCAGGCGGCTGTTGCTCTTGCGCGCCTGCACGACGACCAGATCTCCGATGGCCAGCGGCTCGCCATGCGGAAAGAGATCCTCGAACTCGGCTCGACCCAACGACTCCACCGACACGTCCCAGACGCGCTTCCCATCCGAGGCGCGCACCGCGGTCACGCGCGCCAGTCCGGATCGCTGGTCGGGCAAGGCATGACCGGGAAGCGTGACCAGCAGCTCTCCCACCGGTACCGCCACGGTCAGGTCACCCAGCGACTGCGAGGGCCGATCCGAGTTGAGTCCGACGGATGCGGCCTGCAGGCGGCCTCCACTGAATCGATCGAGGACCTGCACGTTGCTCCCGTCGGCCAGCACGACGGCGTCGCCAACGAAGCGCGGCTGCGCGGCCAGCGCGGAGCCATCCTCGATGCGGGCGTCGAGCGTGCGCGTGGCGAGCTCCGGGTCCTGTCCGCCGCGCAGGCGACCCAGCCATGCCGTCGGATTGTCGGTGGTCCAGAGTGGCTGCCAGTCCTCGACCTCGCGCTGCGTGGTGGGTGTGGGCGCCGGAGGCGGCGCGTCGCGCTGCAGCGATGCCTGCGTCGCCAGCAGCTTGGCGCGCGTGGGCGCGTCCAGGGACGGATGCTCCAGTGCACGAGCGACCCAAAGTCGCGCCTCGAGCGGGCGGCCCTCGTCCATGGCGAACTGCGCGAGCAGCAGCATGGCCTGCAGCCCGGCGGGGGTCGCCGCGCGCGCGCGCACCGTGTCAAGCCAGAAGCCGTCGGCCACGGCGCGCTCCGCGACCGGCGCCTCCTGCGTGAGCCATCGCTCCCGAACACCCGAATTCGACCGCAGCAGGTCCTCTGCTGCCTCCGCGACGGCGCGGTAGCGGTACGCCTCCGGTGGCCAAGGCACCAACTTGCCCTTGAAGCGGTCGACGGCCTCCTGGATCAAGCGCGCCGACTCGCCCGGATTCTGTGCCGAGATCTCCTGCGCACGCTGGAGCATTTCCGCGGCGGTCGGGCTGGCATCGATGGTGACAGGTGCCGATTCCTGCGCACGCGCGGCCGCGATGGTCAGGAACAGCCCGGCCAGGATGGTTCGGAATCGCGCCACGCATGGGAACGCTACATTCCCGACGTGTCGTGCACACGCGCCATCCTGTGGTTCCTGGCCCTGCTGCCCGTGACTGGACTCGGGGCCTGCACCACGCCGCCGGCGATCCGCGTGCTGGCCGTGGACGTGGTGGAGATCGGCAAGGAGACAAGCGAGGTGGCGGTGCGCCTGGAAGTCGCCAACCCGACGGGCCTGCCCATCCGGATCGACACCTGGCAGTACGGGGTGGACGTGCGCGGTCGCCGGGTTTACTCCGGCGAATGGGTCGCCGCGATCACGGTGCCCGCGGAAAGCCGGATCCTGACGGCGATTCCAGCGGTGGTGCCGAATGGCGATGCCCCCGGACCCGACGCGGCCTGGCGCATCGAAGGCTCGATCCGATATCTCGAACCGAGCCGCTTCAGCCAGCTGCTGTACGACCTCGGGCTGAACCGTCCTTCGGCCGGCTTCTCGGGTGATGGCACGAAGATGGGCAGCGGCGGAACGATTCCGAGCGCCTGAGAATCCGCGAACGCGTGGCGTTCAGACGCGCGGACTGCCGCCCTGCTCGCGACTGGCGGCGTTGCGCTCAAGCGCGGCCTTCATCAGGCGCGCATGCAGGCCGAGCGAGCACGGGTCCTGCGGATCCATGTCGCGCCAGTCGACCTTCGTGTAGGTGCCGTCGCCGTGCATCTGCCACGCCTGACGACGCTCCTCGAGGGCCATCGCGAGGATCTCCCACAGGCGCGCCTTGTGTTCCGGACGCTCGATCGGCGTGGCCGCCTCGACGCGCGTCTGCAGGTTTCGGTACATCCAGTCGGCACTGCCGATGAAGAAGTCGCCGTCGAGCGGATCGCTCTTGCCGCCCTGGAACCAGAAGATTCGGCTGTGCTCCAGGAAACGTCCCAGCAGGCTGCGCACGCGGATGTTCTCGCTGAGACCCGGCACGCCAGGACGCAGGCAGCAGAACCCACGCACGATCAGGTCGATCTGCACGCCCGCCTGGCTGGCGCGGTAGAGCGCGTCCATCACGCCACGGTCCTCGAGCTGGTTCATCTTGGCCACGATGCGACCGGGCCGACCCGGCTTCGAGAGCTGGATCTCGCGCTCGATGAGCTCGAGGAAGCGCTTCTTCATGCCGACCGGCGCGACGAGCAGCTTCTTGTACTCGCGCTGCCGGCTTCGGCCGGTCATGTAGTTGAACAGGCTGGTGAGATCGTCGGTGATCTCGGGATCGCAGGTCAGCAGTCCGAGATCCTCGTAGAGACGCGCGGTCTTGGAGTTGTAGTTGCCCGTTCCGATGTGGCCGTAGCAGCGGATGCCGCCGGACTCCTGTCGCACCACGAGCGAGGTCTTGGTGTGCGTCTTCAGGCCGACCACGCCATAGGCCACGTGCACGCCGGCGTCCTCGAGCTTGCGCGCCCACAGGATGTTGCGCGCCTCGTCGAAGCGCGCGCGCAGCTCCACCAGCACGGCGACCTGCTTGCCAGCCTCGGCGGCGCGGATCAGGCTGCTCACGAACGGACTGTCGCCGCTGGTGCGGTACAGGCTCTGCTTGATGCAGAGGACCTTCGGATCGTTGGCGGCCTGCTCGATCAGCCGTTCCACGCTGGCGTGGAAGCTCTCGTAGGGGTGATGCACCAGCAGGTCGCCCTGCCGGATCGCCGCGAAGATGTCGCTCTCCTCGTCCTCCAGGCCACGCGGCGCGGGCGCGGTCCACTTCGAGAAGTGCAGCTCCGCCTGGTCCAGGTCGGCGACCTGGTTCAGTCCCGCGTAGTCGATCAGGCCCGTGGTCTCGTAGATGTCCTCGGGATCGATCTGCAGTTCCTCGGTCAGGAAGCGCAGGATGCGCGGGTTCGCGCCCGCGGCGATCTCCAGCCGCACCACGCGCGCGAAGCGCCGCTCGCGCAGCTGGCGCTGGATCGCCTCGAGCAGGTCGTCGGCGTCCTCCTGGTCGGGCTCGATCTCGGCGTTGCGCGTCACGCGGAACGGCAGCACCTTCAGGATCTCCATGCCCGGGAAGAGCTCGTCCAGATTGTGCTCGATGATCTCCTGCAGCGGCGTGAAGCGGCGCGTGCCCGGCACCTGGTAGAGGCGCGACGGGATCTCGGGCACCTTCACGCGCGCGAAGAGCTGCTCGCTCTCGCCTGGGCGGCGGAGCATGACGCCCAGGCTCACGCTCATGTTGCTGATGAACGGGAAGCGGTGGCCAGGGTCCACCGCGAGCGGCGTGAGGATCGGGAAGACGTTGCGGTGGAACCACACGCGTGCCTCGGTCCGCTCCTCGTGGGAGAGTTCCTCCCAGGTGAGCAGGCCGATGCCCTTCTCGCGCAGCGCCGGCAGGATGCCGTTGCGCAGCGCGTCGGCCTGATCGCGGCCGAGCTGCTGCACGCGCTCGCGGATCGACTGCATCTGCTGCGCCGGCGTGAGGGCGTCGGGCACCGGGCTGGTCGTGTTCTCCTCGATCTGCTGGCGCAGCGTGCCCACGCGCTTCATGAAGAACTCGTCCAGATTGGCCGAGAAGATCGACAGGAAGCGCACGCGCTCGAGCAGCGGCACGCTGTCGTCGGCGGCCATGTCGAGGACGCGGCGGTTGAACTCGAGCCACTCCAGGTCGCGGTTCAGGAAGCGCGAGGGATCGCCCGTGTGCACGGGCGCGGTGCCGGCGTCGCTGGCGGCGGGTTCGCGGCGGATGCCCTTGCGGTTCATGCACGGCCTCCGGGGCGGTAGACGGCGTCGCAGCCAGGGGCCTCGCCCACCACCACGCTGTGCAGGCGGGCACCGGCGGGCATGCGGGGCGCGAGCGCATCGCCGATGTGGCGCGCGACGAGCTCGGCGGTCGGGTTCGTGCGATCGAACGGCGGCGTGTCGTTGAGCGACCGGTTGCGGAACGGCGCGATCACGTCATCCACGGCGCGTTCGAGCGCGTGAAAGTCGCACAGCAGGCCGTCACCGTCGAGGCGCTCGCCGCGCACCCGCACCGACACGCGCCAGTCGTGGCCGTGCAGGGCTTCCACCTGCCCCGCCATCGTGATGGCGTGGGCGGCGCTGAACTTCCGGCGGACCCGCAACTCGAACATGAGCGCCGGAGTATAGCGAAACGCGGGTTTTGCCATGTTTCGTCGGGGTTTCGAAGCCGCGCACGGCGCGCTATCGTCGCGGCTTCCATGAGCGACGCCCCCCTGATGCTGAGCGTGAGCGGCCTGCGCGGTTTCGTGGGCAAGACGATCACCGCCGAGGTCGCGGCGCTCTACGGCAGCGCGTTCGGCAGTCATCTTCGGGCCACGCGCGCGAAGCCGAAGGTGGTGCTCGCGCGCGACTCGCGGCCAAGCGGCGAAGCGTTCCTGAGCGCGGTGGCGGCGGGCCTGGCGAGCACCGGCTGCGACGTGATCGACCTCGGCATCGCCATGACGCCCACCGCGGGCGTGATGGTGCAGCATCACGAGGCCGACGGCGGCATGGTGTGCACCGCGAGCCACAACCCGATCGAGTGGAACGGACTGAAGTGCCTCGACGGTGATGGCGTGGCGCCGCCACCCGATGAGGCAAGGGAGATCGTTCGGCGCTTCAAGGATCGCGACCTGAAGCTGGCCGGGCCGACCGAGTTCGGCCGCATCCAGCGTGACACGGGCGCCGACGAGACGCACGTGGCGAAGGTCGTGGCGCTGGTCGATGCGAGGGCGATCGCGGCCGCGAGGCTGAAGGTGGTGGTGGACAGCGTGAATGGAGCGGGCTGTCGCGCCGCGCGCATGCTGCTTGAGAGGCTGGGCGTGGGCGTGACGCACCTGAACGGCGAGCCGACCGGCCTGTTTGCGCACACGCCCGAACCCACGCAGGCGAACCTGACGGACCTGGCCGCGGCCACGGCCAAGGGCGGCTTCGCATGCGGCTTTGCGCAGGACCCGGATGCCGACCGCCTGGCGATCGTCGACGAGGCGGGCCGCTATATCGGCGAGGAGTACACGCTGGCGCTGTGCGCGCTGCGCGTGCTGCAGCGCGAGGGCAAGGCCACGATGGCGGCGAACCTGAGCACCAGCCGCATGATCGACGGCGTGGCCGCGAAGTTCGCGGGCAGCAAGGTGCTGCGCACCGCGGTGGGCGAGGCGAACGTGGTGGCCGCCATGAAGCCTGCAGGCAGCACGATCGGCGGCGAAGGCAACGGTGGCGTGATCTGGCCGAAGGTGTGCTGGGTGCGCGATTCGCTCAGCGGCATGGCGCTGGTGCTGGAACTGCTGGCCACGCAGAAGCGCGCGCTGTCGGCGATCGCGGCGGAGATCCCCCGCTACGCCATGGTGAAGCGCAAGCTCGAACTCGGCGCGATCGGCGGCGCGGCGGCGGTGGCACCGGCACTGGCGAAGGTGAGGGCCGCATTCGCCGGCGAGCGCATGGACGAGTGCGACGGCATTCGCATCGATCTCGCCGACGGCTGGGTGCACCTGCGCGCAAGCAACACCGAGCCGATCATCCGGCTGATCAGCGAGGCGGAGAGCGATGCGAAGGCGAATGCGCTGGCGGATCGAGTGGCGAAAGCGGCGGGGCTGAAGGTCTGAACGCGGCTCCCGCCAACCTGCCAGACCGTGGAATGAGTCGCTTTTTCCCGGACGTGCCACACAGTCGCTGATGCCTTTGAGTATCCGAAGCAACCGCTGATGCTTGAGAGGCGAACCAATCGCGGCATGGAGCGTCGCCGACCCAGAGGGTTCATGGCCATCCGTGCTTTCCCTCGCCGGTCCGTGCTTGCAGTGCTCGCCCTGCTGCTGTGCGCTTTCGCGGATTCACGGTCGCAGGCGTTCGCGGATGCCCCCGGCAAGCCCCTCGACCTCTGGTCGAGCTTCGACGCGCAGGCGATCACCGCGACCCTGCACTGGACGCCCGGCCCCGGGCCCGCGGCAATCGATTACCGCGTCGAGTTCCGTTTCGACCCCGCCGGCCCCTGGTTTCCAAGCCAGGGCGAGGTGGATGTCGCCGCGTCTTCCTTCACCAGCCACCTGCAGCAGGGCCTGTACGACCCGATCGAGGTGGACACGCGCGTGATCGCGATCGGCGAGGGCGGCGTGCAGAGCGAGCCCAGCGATCCGCTGCATGTGATCGTGCCGGCGACGCCGTGGCCGCCCAGCGAGCGCTTCGTCGTCGCGTCGAGCGCCGGCACCCTGCTCGCCGACCATGACACGCTGGTGGCCAAGGGCCTCGACACCTTTCCGGATGGTCTCGTGTCGGTGGTGCCAACCGACACGCCCGGCGTCTACGACTTCTACGCCAACCAGGGCAACGGCAGCGACGGTATGGGCGGCTCGCTCGGCACCGGCTTCGGCCGCACGCGCGGCACGCTGCAGGACCCGTTCGCCATGGTGATGGACACCCGAGGGCCGATCGTGAATCCGATCGTGCCTGTCGACTACATGGGCGGCGGCGCCGTGTGGCGCAACGCGACCACGGGTGCGCTCGTGATGCTCTATCACCGCGAGATCTACACGCGCGACGGCAGCGGCACGCCGACCGGGGCCTTCTGGTCCTCGATCGGCGCGGCGGTGTCGACGGACGGCGGCGCCACCTTCATGGATGCCGGCGAGGTGCTCACGCCCGACATCGAGCTGCTTTCGCCCAATCGCGGCACGTCGGGCAACGGCCCCGGCGACCTGAGCACCTTCGTGCGCGATGGCTGGCTCTACGCCTACTACAACGACAGCCTCGAGGACGGATCAGGTGTGCTTGCCGTGGCGCGCACCTCGGTGGCCGAACTCGCGGCGCTGGCCGCCGGCGGGCCCGCGCCCGTGTTCTGGAAGTATCGCGACGGCGCCTTCAACGAGCCGGGCCTCGGCGGCACGCCATCGAACCTCACGCCGGACATGTGCCCGTTCAACCCCAGCGTGGCCTTCAGCAGCAGCCGCGACGAGCTGATCATGGTGGGCACGACGTACCTGAGCGACACGCGTTCCATGCTCGCGGTGCTCACCTCGCAGGACGGCATCCACTGGAGCGTGCCCGAGGCGCTGTACGCAGCGCCGACCAACTTCCGCATCTACAACACGCTGCTCGGCGACAGCGTGAGCCCGGAAGGAAACCGCGTCGTCACCGGGGCATCGCTCACGGTGATGGCCGTGAACTTCAACTCGAGCACCGACTTCTGGTCGGCGAACGAGGTGCGCATGATCGAGATCACGGACACCGCCGCGGCTTCGCCATGCCCTTCCGACCTGGATGGCGATCGCGAGGTCACGTCGGCCGATCTGGGCCTGATCCTGCTCGACTTCGGCGCCGCCGGCGGCCCGACCGATCTTGACGGTGATGGCGAGGTGGGCACCGGCGATGTGAGCGTGTGCCTGCTCGACTTCGGTGCCTGTGTGTAACGGGTTCGGGTGCAAGGAGCGTTCATCGGAGTGCAGCATCCGTTCGTGTGAGGTAACTTGACGGAGAACCGAGGGCTTCCGGATGGCTTCAAACGAACACGCTGCTGATCACTCCGACCCAGACCCCACAGTCGCGTCCGGCGGCGGCGATGAGACGCCTCTGACGCCAACTGGCGTGTCGCCCGCACCCGCAGGCTTCGGACGCGACGAGCCCGTCGACAAGGCCGGCGACCAGGTCGGGCCCTACAAGCTGATCTCGAAGCTGGGCGAAGGCGGCTTCGGCACGGTGTGGCTTGCGGAGCGAAGGCAGCCCTTCGTGCAGCAGGTGGCGCTGAAGATCGTGAAGCTGGGCATGGACTCGAAGAGCGTGGTGGCACGCTTCGAGCAGGAGCGCCAGGCGCTGGCGGTGATGAACCACCCGAATGTAGCGAAGGTGCTTGATGGCGGGCTCACCCCGACGGGCCGTCCCTACTTCGCCATGGAGTACGTGAAGGGCGAAACCATCACCGACTACTGCGACCGCCAGAAGCTGACCATCAAGCAGCGGCTGCAGTTCTTCGTGCAGGTGTGCGAGGCAGTGCAGCACGCCCACACCAAGGGCATCATTCACCGTGACCTGAAGCCGGGAAACATCCTCGTCGCTTCCGGCGACGGGGACGTGGGCCAGGCCAAGGTGATCGACTTCGGCGTGGCGAAGGCGCTCACCCAGCGCATGACCGAGCACACGGTCTTCACCGAGACGGGCCAGATGATCGGCACCCCGAGCTACATGAGCCCGGAGCAGGCCGAACCCGACGCCAACGACATCGACACGCGCAGCGACGTCTACTCGCTCGGCGTGATCTTGTACGAGCTGCTCTCGGGTGCCCTGCCATTCGACCCCGAGGAACTCCGCAGGAAGGCCTACCGCGAGATCCAGCGGATCATCCGCGAAGACGATCCACCATCGCCGAGCGCGCGCCTGTCCACGATCGCCACCAAGGACACTGCACTCGCTACTCGGATCGCACAGGCGCGCAAGGAGGCCGCATCTACGCTGACCCGAGTTCTGCGCAGCGAACTTGAGTGGATCCCCCTGAAGGCTCTGCGCAAGGAGCGCGCCGAACGCTATGACAGTCCGGCCGATCTCGCGCGGGATGTGCAGAACTACCTCGACGGCCGTCCGCTCGAGGCCGCCCCCGAATCCACCGCCTATCGCGCGCGGAAGTACATCCGCCGCAACCGCGGCTTCGTGATTGGCACGACCACGGTGCTCGCGGCGCTAGTGCTTGGTCTTGGCTTGGCGACGTGGCAGTGGGCGGAGGCACGGGCGGCAAAGGAGCAAGCCATTGCCGCGCGTGATGAAGCGATCGCTGCGAAGGACGCCGAGAAGGAACGCGCCGACCAGCTCAAGAAGGTGTCAGACTTCCAGTCGCAGATGCTGTCGCAGATCGACACGACCCAGGCGGGCATCGACCTGATGGCTGATGTGCGCGAGCGGTTCGGGGCGGCGCTCGCGAAGGCGGGCGTCGCCGAAGCCGACCGCACCCGGCGGCTCGACGCGCTGCGGCAGGAACTCGTCCGCGTGAACGCCACCGACGCATCGGCTGCGATGATCGACCACACGATACTGCGGCCCGCGATCAAGACGATCGACGAGCAGTTCAAGAATGACCCCGCCACCGAGGCGAGGCTTCGAACGGCTGTAGGCGAAATATATGCGAGGATCGGTCGATACGAAGAGGCCTTATCGCTGTTCGCGGCGAGTCTTGCTACCCATCGTCGCGTGCTAGGCGACGAGCACCCCGACACAATCTCGTCCATCAGCGACATGGGCAACCTGCTCGTAGCCCAAGGCAAGCTGGCCGAGGCGGAGCCGTACCTCCGCGAGGCGCTCGAGAAGCAACGCCGCACGCTCGGGGAGGAGCACCGGACAACGCTGCGGTTCATGAACAGAGTAGGCGCCCAACTTTTGCACCAAGGCAAGTTCGCCGAGGCGGAACGATATTTCCGCGAGGCGCTCGAGAAGCAACGCCGCACGCTCGGAGAGGAGCACCCGGAAACGATCGTGTCCATGCACGACATGGGCCTGCTGTTTTGGTCCCAAGGCAAGTACGCCGAGTCGGAGCCGTACTGCCGCGAGGCGCTCGAGACGAGTCGGCGCACGCTCGGCGAGGAGCACCCGAACACGATCGCGAACGCAAACCTTTTGGGCACCCTGCTCGGGTACCAAGGTAAGTTCGCCGAGGCAGAGCCGTACTTCCGCGACGCACTTGAGAAGCGCCGCCGCGTGCTGGGCGAGGAGCACCCGGACACGATCAATTCCATCATGAACATCGGCGGCATGCTCACATCCCAAGGCAAGCTGGCCGAGGCGGAGCCGTACCTCCGCGAGGCGCTCGAGACGAGTCGGCGCACGCTCGGAGAGGAGCACCCGACAACAATCTCGTCCATCAGCAACATGGGCAACCTGCTCTGTGAGCAAGGCAAGTTCGCCGAGGCGGAGCCGTACTGCCGCGAGGCGCTCGAGACGAGTCGGCGCACGCTCGGAGAGGAGCACCCGGACACGATCACGAACGCAAACCTTTTGGGCACCCTGCTAGCGAAACAAGGCAAGCTCGCCGAGGCGGAGCCGTACTACCGCGACGCACTGGAGAAGAGTCGCCGCGTGCTGGGCGAGGAGCACCCGGTCACGATCATCTCAGTTTCTCGGATGCTAGGTCTGAAACTCGATCAAAGAGCGCCCCGAGAAGCGTTGAAACTCGCCCTGACATACGAGCCCGCGGCCCGCAAGCGGTTCACCGGCGACAACCCCCGGCGGCTGGCCGACTTCCTGACCCCCCTCGGTCGCGCCCGCGTGGGCGTCGGCTACGACGCGGAACGCTGCGCCCTTGCCGAGGGCAATCTCCTCGAGGCCCACGCGATCTATGTGGCGGCCAAGAACCGCGGCCCGACGCACAAGGACACGCTCGTTTGTGTGCAAGGCCTCATCGACCTCTACGCCGCCTGGAACACGGCCGAGCCCGGCAAGGGCTACGACGCCAAGGCCGCAAAGTGGAAGGCCACGATGGACGCGGCCAAGCCACCAGAGCCTGCGGGTCCTGCGCCTGACAAGAAGTAGGACTGCCCGCCACCCGACACGGGTGCATTGACCCGGTCCACCCATGACAGCCGTCATGCACGACCCCCCTCTCAGGGCACCCGGCTTTCCGACATGTGATGCGTGGGCGGCTGCGTGCTGCAGTCGATGTGCACCATGAAGAACCCGCCACCGCGGTGCTTGCGCACGGCGGGCCAGAGCACCTCGCGGTCGGTCCAGGGGATGTTCTTCGTGCCCACCTGCTCGAACGGAACCCACTCCAGGCGCCCCTCGTCGAACTCCTTCTCGGGCACGAGCGCGTGGTCGACCGGCTTCACTGTCTCGAACAGGAAGATGAGCCAGTGCATCTGGCCTTCATAGGCCTTCTCGCTGACCACGCCCATGCAGCGCACGGCGTCGTTCGGCAGGCGGATGCCCGCCTCCTCGGAGATCTCGCGGATCGCGCACTCGTGCGGACCTTCGCCCTGACTGATCTCGAGCTTGCCGCCGATCGGGCTGTACATGCCCGGGTTCGGCTGCTTCTTGCGATGCAGCATGAGCAGGCGACCCTGCGCATCCCACAGGTAGCACAGCACCGCCACCTTGTACGGAAGGTTCGCCGTGTCGTAGGCCGGGGCGTGCAGGTCGTTCATGCGCGCACCGCCTGCACGGGGGTCGCGAGTCCCTGCGCCTTGAGCAACTCGCCGATCTGGCGCTTCACCGCGTCGCTTGGTGCGCACAGCGGCAGGCGCAGCGCGCCCGAGTCGCGGCCGAGCAGCGACATGGCCGTCTTCACGGGTACGGGGTTCACGTCGAGCGACAGCAGGCCCTTCGCGAGCGGCAGCAGCTGCTCGTGCGTGGTGCGGGCCGAATCGAAGTCGTTGCGGTTGCACGCCTCGACCAGCGCCTGCACGCGCTCGGGCACCAGGTTGCTGACCACGCTCACCACGCCGATCGCGCCGACCGACTGGAAGCCGATCGTGAGCGAGTCATCGCCTGAGAGGATCGGCAGCGCGCAGCGGCGACGGATCTCGCTGGCGGAATCGAGGCTGCCGGTGGCTTCCTTGATGGCCACGATGTTCGGGTGGCTCGCAAGGCGCTCGACCGTCTCGGGCAGGATCGCCACGCCGCAGCGACCGGGGATCGAGTACAGCACGATCGGCAAGTCGCACGAATCGGCGATCGCCATGAAGTGGCGGTAGATGCCTTCCTGGCTCGGCTTGTTGTAGTACGGCGCCACGTGCAGCGCGGCATCGGCGCCGGTGGCGGCAACCATGCGATGCAGCTCGACGGCGTGGTGCGTGCTGTTGCTGCCCGCGCCACCGATCACGCCCAGGCCGAGCGGCTTCGCCACCTCGACGGCCTTCGCGATCAGCGTTCGCTGCTCGGCGACCTCGAGCGTGGGTGCCTCGCCCGTGGTGCCGCAGGGAACCACGCCGCGCACGCCACCCGCGGCCTGGAACTTCAGCTGCGCTTCCCAGCGGTTCAGGTCGAGCACGCGACCATCGGCCGAGAACGGCGAGGTCATGGCGGTCCAGCAGCCTTCCAGCTTGAACGGTCGACTCATCGTTGAACTCCCGCGGCCATCGCCGCCTTCATCTCGCGCACGGCCTCGCGCATGCCCACCATGATCGCACGGCCCACGATGCTGTGACCGATGTGCAGTTCGTGCAGGCCCGGCAGCGCGGCAACCGGACCCACGTTTCGGCAGTCGAGCGCGTGACCCGCATTCAGCTGCATGCCCGAGGCCTTGACCAGCGCGGCTGCGCTCGCAAGCCGCTCCAGCTCCGGCGCCTGTCCTGCGGTGCCGAAGACATGCGCCCACGGGCCCGTGTGCAGTTCGCAGATGCTCGCGCCCGCCGCCTTCGCGGCCTCCACCTGCCGCGGCTCGGCATCGATGAAGACGCTCACCGGAATGCCCGCGCCCGCCAGACGCTTGATGATCTCCTGCACGCGGACCAACCCCCCCGCCACGTCAAGCCCGCCCTCGGTGGTGAGTTCCTGGCGCCGCTCGGGCACCAGCATGGCGCTGTGCGGCTTCACCTCGGTCGCGATCGCGACCATCTCGTCGGTGGCCGCCATCTCGAAGTTCAGCCTGGTCCTCACGGCCACGCGCAGGGCGCGCACGTCGGCGTCCTGCACGTGGCGACGATCCTCGCGCAGGTGCACGGTGATGCCGTCGGCGCCACCGGCCTCGGCCAGCGCCGCAGCCTCGAGCACGCACGGGTGCGAGCCTCGGCGCGCCTGACGCACGGTGGCCACGTGATCGACGTTCACACTGAGGAGCGGCACGCCGCAAGCGTAGCGGCTAGGATTCGATGCATGCCCGCGTTCGACGAGCGACTGGCGCTGCTGAAGCAGGAGATCGTGGCCCAAGGCCGCCGCGTGCTCGACCTCTGCACCCGCGCCGTGGACTGCTACTTCGACGGCGACCTGGAGAAGGCGCGCGGCGTCGTGGCCGGCGACGAGGCGATCGACCAGGCCGACGTGGCCATCGAGCGCGCCAGCGTGCCCCTGCTGGGCATGGGCCAGACCGACGAGCACGCCATCCGCAGCGTGCTGACGATCGTGAAGGTGAACAACGAGCTCGAGCGCATCGCCGACGACGGCGTGGCGATCGCGGAGCGGGTGCTGGAGCCCAACCGATTCACCGAACGCGTACCCGACGTCTTTCGCGTGATGGCCAACAGCGTGCTGGGCGTGCTGCGCGACGCCACGCGCAGCCTGGAACGCGAGGATCCCGCGCTCGCGCGGCAGGTGCTCCTGTTCGACGACACCGTGGCGCAGTTCAAGGCGCAGATCCTGCGCGAGACCGAGTCCGAGGTGGTCGCCGGCACCGCCAGCGTGGGATTCGCGTTTCGACTGCTGGCCGTCACCAAGGCCCTCGAGCGCATCGCCGACCACGCCACCAACATCTGCGAACAGGTCATCTATCTCAAGCGCGGCCTGATCGTGCGCCACCGCCCCGAAGGCTGGAGCGAGCCCGAGGCGCCCGAGGCGCACGCCAAGCACTGACACGCACCATGCGCAATATTCCGACACTCGACGCCACGCGTTCGCGACTGCAGGGCCTTGGCCAGGAGCATCTGCTCCACTTCGCCCCCACGCTCGGACCGAGCGCGCTTCGCACGTTGCTGGAGCAGATCGCGGCCCTGCCGATGGAGGAGCTCCCCGACATGATGCGGGAGACCGAGTCGCAGTCGGCGCAGGATCTCTCCGCGCTGGAGCCCGTGCCGGTCGTGCAGCGTGAAGGCACCGAAAGCGCGTCCTTCCGAGCCACCGGCGAGGCGCTGGTTCGCGCAGGCAAGGTGGCCGCGTTCACGGTGGCCGGTGGTCAGGGCACGCGTCTGGGCTGGCGCGGCCCCAAGGGCACCTATCCCGCGACCGTCGTGACGGGCAAGCCGCTCTTCCGCACCTTCGCGGAGCAGCTGCTGGCCACGGAGCGACGCTTCAGCGTGCGCCTGCCGTGGTACATCATGACCAGCCCGCTGAACGACGCCGACACGCGCGCGTTCTTCAAGGACAACAACTGGTTCGGACGCAACCCGCAGGACCACTTCTTCCTGCCGCAGGGGCTCGTGCCATGCATCGACGCGCAGGGCCAGGCGATGCTGGCCTCGCCGCACGAGGTGGCCACGAATCCCGACGGCCACGGGGGCGCGATCCGTGCGCTCGATCGCAGCGGCGCGCTGGAGGACATGGCACGTCGCGGCATCGAGCAGATCAGCTACTTCCAGGTGGACAACCCGCTCGTGCGCTGCGTGGATCCGGTGTTCCTGGGCGCGCATGTCGCTGCGGGCCACTCGAGCGGGCAGATGAGCAGCAAGTGCGTGAGCAAGCGCAACGCCGCCGAGAAGGTCGGCGTGCTCTGCCGCGGCCCGGGCGCCGGCGGTGCGCGCACCATGGTGATCGAGTACAGCGACCTGCCGAAGGCGGCGGCCGAGCGCCGCGATGCCGCGGGCGAGCTGGTGTTCAACGCCGCGAACATCGCCGTGCACGTGCTCAGCGTGGCCTTCGCGCAGCGGCTGGCGAAGGGCGACGGTCCGCGCCTGCCCTGGCATCGCGCGCACAAGAAGGTGCCCTTCGTCGACCTGTCGAGCGGCAGGACGGTGGAGCCCGAGAAGCCCAACGCCTTCAAGTTCGAGTGCTTCATCTTCGACGCGCTGACGCTTGCCGACCGGAGCCTGACCATGCAGGTGCAGCGCGTGGAGGAGTTCGCGCCGATCAAGAACGCCGAGGGCGAGGACAGCCCCGCGAGCAGCCACCGCATCCAGAGCGATCGTCACGGCGGCTGGCTGGAAGCGCACGGCACGCAGGTGCCCCGCCGCGGCGACGGCAGCGTGGACGCGAAGATCGAGATCGGTCCCCTGGCCGCGATGGAGGCGTCGGACCTTCGTGGCCGCGCGCTGCCCAAGGCCGTCCAGCGCGGGCAGGAA
>Ga0164293_10000159_pt1 | contig 46857 bp, 44 predicted proteins | sample GEODES118metaG_FD_111487 | JGI IMG/M metagenome (GOLD analysis project Ga0164293, IMG submission 111487) | Eutrophic lake water microbial communities from Lake Mendota, Wisconsin, USA - GEODES118 metaG | ecosystem: Environmental > Aquatic > Freshwater > Lake | place: USA: Lake Mendota...
ACCTGTGTCATGTCGCCGGTGACCACAATTTTGGAACCGAAACCAATACGCGTGAGAAACATCTTCATCTGCTCTGGTGATGTGTTTTGCGCCTCGTCCAAGATGATGAACGAGTTGTTCAACGTACGCCCACGCATAAACGCAAGCGGCGCCACCTCAATTGTCTGGCGTTCAATTAATTTTGTGGCAGCTTCTGGGTCCATCATGTCGTACAACGCGTCATACAGCGGACGAAGGTATGGGTCGATTTTTGCCATGAGATCACCCGGCAAAAATCCGAGGCGCTCGCCTGCTTCCACCGCTGGTCTTGTCAAAATAATTCGCTGCACTTGACGCTGATGAAGAGCCTGCACCGCCATTGCCACCGCTAACCAACTCTTTCCAGTTCCCGCAGGACCGACTGCAAAGGTGACGATGTTTTCGCGCATTGCATCGACATACCGTTTTTGTCCTGCCGTCTTTGGTCGCACCATGCGACCACGTGCGCCCTTCAAGATGTCGTCGGTCAAAACGTCACTGGGGCGCTGCTCTGCCCTCACCATCACAATGGCTCGGTCAAGTACCGATTGGTCGATACGTTCGCTACGTTGCAACAAAATCACGAGCTCTTCGAACAACTTCGCGGCTTGATGCGCCCGAGGCCCGGTACACACGATCTCATTTCCCCGCACAACAACCGACACATCGGGAAATGCATCTTCGATTCGTCGCACATGCTCGTCTCTTGCGCCGAGTAACTCGGCCATTAAATGGATACCTGGCACGACAATGGTGACGGTGGGAACTGACGATGTCATGTTCCTCTCAGGCTACATACGCTTTGACGTACCTGATATCTCTTGATCGTATGTTTCTTCAACTTGTGCAACTGGGGCGAAATCCACGGCGTAGTAACGCTGGGTGGTGAGAGTGACTAGTTGTGCCTCACCCACCATTTGTGCCATGCGCAACATCAGTGCCGCACCGCCTCCCTCATCGTGTGGCTGATGTAGCTCTGGGATGTCGAAAACAAGAAGCGCACCATCTCGCGATTCGACCGCCAAGGCTTGGCGTGCAAGGACCATTAGTGCCCCGCGTGCCGCATGCGATGGATCAATCGTCACCCACACCACATAGTGCACTCGCCCTGCTTGAAAACGTTCCGGGTAAGTATCGGCGAAAAAATCTTCGTTGAGCCATCGAGTGGCTCTCACATCCGTAGTGATGAGTGCCATTCCCACCGGTCGAGATTCATCCCACACCACCCACACACGGTTATTTGAGCTACGTAACTGGTGCGAGAATTCTTCACGATCAAGCATCTCGTGCGTTGGAGACAACCGCGCCACAGGCGCATAGGCGCGCCGATAGAGCGTCCACAAATCACCGTGAAGGCGTTGATCGGTTATTTCGCTATGGCGGGTGACATACATACAGGTGCTCCAAACTCGAGAGAGTCACAACACATGTGACGCCCGAGGCACTCCGCCTGAGTTCAGAATACCCGCATCCGCCTCGGTTTTTCCATCATGTAGTACCGTCATTTCCGTTCCAATTGATGCGCACAATGCGCAAGAACAGGACTCATTTGAGTGCGTAGAGCATTTGCGACGACAGCATGGATTTTCGTAGTTGCTGCTGCTGTGCTCTCGGCATTGCATATTGCAATTGGCGACGACTCATCGCCCACGTGGTTTTTAAGCGCCACCATTTGTTTCGTTGTCATTTTGTTCATCTCGGCACGCGTCCACCGACCCGACCACGCAGTCTGGCTATTTGCATTAGCGGTTGCCGCAACATCATTTATCGGACAAGTTCTCGACAATCAACTCGATAGCAATGACCCCGCCCGGGCCGTTCCTGAGCTGTTCTTCTTGATTGTGCAATTCCTGCTCATTGTGGGACTCACCACCGTGGTGCGACGACGACTCGGCACAGACACAGCGGGCGTATTAGGCGACGGCGTCATCGTGGGCCTTGGTGCGTGGCTTGTTGTGTGGGTGTTGCTGCTGCATCCATCACTTGCCACGAGCGATGAAACCACACTTGTCACAGCACTACGCGGTACGACCCTTGGCGCAAGCATTATTGTCCTTTTCTTACTTGCCACCTTGTTGTTTTCCGACATGGCGTTAACACCCGCAGTGGCATTTGTCGGACTTGCCATTGCAATGTCTTTTACTGGTGACATTGTGTACGCAGTCATACAACGTGGCGATGTCACCATCTCTGACGGCGTTGCTAATGCGCCCTACATCGCAGCGTTGCTTCTGGCCTCGGCTGGCTTTTTGCACCCCACCATCCGCGACATCACAAAGCCAGGGAAACGCCGTGCAGCACCACCACTACTGACTCGTCTTGTCACCACCACACTTGCGTTGATCGTTCCAATCATTGTTCTCGCCGCCACCGATGCCGAAGACACCACCGATCGTGTTGTGCGCACCGTGTCGGTAGCGGTACTCGCTATCGCAGCAACGGCTCGCATTATTCAATCCGTGCGCGCCAATCTAAAAACTCAAACCACGTTATTACGTAATGCACAAATAGACGCACTCACGGGATTACCTAATCGATCAATGATGCTCGAGCACATCACCGTCGCGCTTCAAAATTCCTGGCGCACGCAAAAACAACCAACGGTTCTTTTCATCGACGTTGATCGCTTTAAAAACATCAATGACAGTCTTGGTCATTCTGCTGGCGACGACGTGCTCACCTCTGTTGCGTCGCGACTCTCGAACGCCGTTCCTGAACACGCCATTGTTGGGCGTATTTCTGGAGATGAATTTGTTGTTCTTGACCCCGACACACAATCGGCAACGCAATCGGTGATGTTGGCCGAAAAAGTTCTGGATGCATTTCGCGAACCACTTGGGCTACACCAAGGCGACATGTTCGTGTCGGCAAGCGTGGGCGTGGCATTTGCGCCCACCTCTGTGAACCTGTCAGCCGAAGATTTGTTGAGACACGCAGACACAGCGATGTATCGCGCCAAAGACGCCGGACGAAATTGCATTGCATTGTTTGATGACTCGATGCTGGAACAAGTCACCCAACGTTTGTCCATTGAGACTGCGTTGTATCGCGCTCTGGAACGCCGTGAACTGCGACTAGTGCATCAGCCAATCGTTGACGTTGACCTTGGAATAGTGATCGGTTTTGAAGCACTCATGCGGTGGGATCGCACAGATGGAGCAAGTGTCTCACCGGCTGAATTCATTCCGATTGCAGAAGAAACTGGCACCATCGTGCCACTTGGTTCGTGGGCGCTACTAGATGCACTCACTCAACTTCGCCACTGGATAGATGCAGGAGTGTGTCACGAACACACCACCATGAGTGTCAACGTGTCGCCTCGACAATTACATGATCCAAATTTTGTGTCGGTCGTGTCGGAAGCGTTGTCACGTTCTGGTGTTCCCGCAGATCAAGTGTGGCTCGAAGTCACCGAAGGTGTGATGATTTCTGAACCCGAACAAGCACTGAGCTCCCTGCGTCGTCTCAACGCGTTGGGCGTTCGCATCGCCATCGATGACTTTGGTACGGGATACTCCTCACTCTCCACCCTGCAGCGCTTCCCTATTCAACGCATCAAAATTGACCGTGCGTTTGTGCAAGGAATCGCCACCGACGCAGGCGCGCGTTCCATCGTGCGCACCATCATCGCGATGGCGACATCACTTGGGCTCGACATTGTTGCAGAAGGCGTCGAAAACACTTCTCAATTGCGCGCTCTATCAGAGTTGCAGTGTCATAAGGCACAGGGCTATCTCATCAGTCATCCCGTTGGTGTTGATGCAGTTCCGTCCACTGTTTCAACGCTGGAAAACATTGATGACTGGCTCGCACGCGAACGATGAGCCACAATTGATGAATGTCCACTCGCAGTCGTCGCAGCTTTGCTGTTGCGCTCGTTGTGGTCGCACTGTGTGTCCCGGTCATCGCACAAGCCACGACACGTACATCAATTGATCCGTACGGTGGGCCGAAAGGAAACGGTCAACACACACTCTTAGTTGTTGGCGACAGTTTGACCGACGGTGCTGTGGCATTTGGAAAACTTCAACAAGGTCTACAAAAGACCGGCCTGTGGCAGCGAATAGTCATCGATACAAAGTGGGGTCGCCGTGGGCCAGAGGGCATCGCGGCAGTGCGGTCGCGTCTTGAAAAAAACCCGAACATCACAGCTGTTGTTTTTGCACTCGGCACAAATGACTTATTGTCCCGACGCCAACCGTCATATCCACGCTGGCTTATCAATGAATACAACAAAGAATTCGGACACATCCCCACACTGTGGATCGATGCGCAATACAGCGCCACCCATCCCGACTGGAACATGCGCGCTCGTCGTTTCCAACGCACTCTTGCCAGCGTGAGCGCTACTTCTACAAATACACACCACGCCAGTTGGTTTTTACATTTCCAACGCACATCACCGTGGTACCAATTTGATGGCGTACATCTTTCCCCGCGTGGCTACCGCATGCGCTCTGATTTCATTGTGAAAGAGACGCAGCGATTCGGCCGTACCGTTATCGACTCCACCACTACTACAACTTCAACAACAACGCCAACAACTGTTCCCGCGACAACAACAACACTTGTGGAAGATCCACCCACATCTCCATAGGGAACACGCACCAGTTAAGGTCACGTCATGCGTGCAGTAATGAGCAAAGACGGTGGCGTCTTCGTTGTTGATACTCCAATGCCTGCTGGTGATGGTGTTCTCATCACAGTCACGAACTCTGGTATTTGCGGCAGCGACCTACACACGGTGGCACTAGGAAAAAGCGGCGTCATCATTGGCCATGAATTTGGCGGTTACACAGAAGACGGACAACTTGTGGCGGTGCGCCCTACTGGTGAATGCGGACATTGTCGTTGGTGTATCACTGGTGCGCCCAATAGATGTGCCGAAGCAGTGTCCCAACTGTATGGCGGCACTATTAATGGTGGTCTTGCCGATTATGCGATGGTGGATCCAGTGCGAATCACCCACATGCCAGCGGGCACCGACCCCACACATGTTGGTCTCGTTGAACCGCTCGCAGTAGCCGTTCACGGAGTGACACGCTCACAGATACAAAAAGGCCACAATGCGTTAGTGATCGGTGGTGGATCCATTGGTCTACTGGCCGCTGCTGCTCTCATCGACCACGGCGTTGAAGTCGACATCGTGGCGCGACACCCTCACCAGCAACGAGCCGCCGAAATAATTGGCGCACGTAATCAACGTGGTCACGACTATGACTTTGTGTTTGATGCCGCCGCCACGCAAAGCGCATTCGACATGGCCGTCCAGGCCGCCCGACCCGGCGGCACCATCGTGGAATACGGTATGTTTTGGGATCCCGTTGCGTTAAACAACACCGTGATGCTGAAAGAAATCAGCATCATTCCGGCCATGTTTTATAACCACGCACACGATCACAACGACTTTGCAGCCGCAGCAAACCTCATCGCGCGGTCACCACACATTGCAGAGGCAGTTGTCACCCACACCTTCCCTCTCTCCGATGCGAAAGAAGCATTTGCAGTCGCCAATAATCGTGAGGCAGGAGCCATCAAGGTGCACCTTCACCCATAGGAACTCCTCGGGTGGCCCGCGAAGGGAACTGACATGTTGAAGCGCGTCGAATACAAGTGGATTGTCGCTGTCATCTTCGTGCTTGGCCTGTTCATGGAAATCATGGACATGACAATTCTCAACGTGGCGATCCCCACGATTAGGGCTGAGTTCGATGCATCACATGTTGCAATGGAGTGGACCGTTCTCGGGTATCTACTGTCGCTTGCCATTTTTATTCCAGCATCTGGATGGGTCGGCGACAAGTTCGGTACAAAAAAGACTTTCTTATTTGCGTTGTTTGTCTTTACGCTTGCATCGGCTTTGTGTGGTTTGTCCCAATCGGTTGAACAACTCATTGTGTTTCGCATTTTGCAAGGCGTGGGTGGCGGAATGCTCACCCCTGTTGGCACCGCGATGTTGTATCGCGCGTTTCCACCCGAAGAACGCGCTCGTGCATCAACTGTTCTCATCATTCCCACCGTTATTGCGCCGGCAACGGGTCCGATTATTGGCGGATTACTGATCGACTGGTTGTCGTGGCACTGGATCTTTTTTGTCAATCTCCCGATCGGCATCCTTGGTTTCATCTTTGGTTGGAAATATCTCAAAGAACACACCGAACCAACCGCTGGCGACTTTGACAAGGCAGGGTTTTTCTTCTCTGGCTTGGGATTAGCAGGTGTGTTGTATGCGTTGTCGAAAGCACCAGAAGAAGGGTGGTTGTCTCCGTGGGTGGTCTTCACCGGCTTTGCTGGACTCGCCCTTCTTGTGATGGCGGTGTATGTAGAGACGCATAGACCCAATCCGATGCTTGCGTTGCGCTTGTATCGCGATCGCATGTTCCGCAACGCAAATATGGTGAACACACTTGCGTACGGAAGTTTCGCTGCGTTTTTGTTTTTATTGCCGCAGTTCATGCAAGAACTACTTGGTTACAGCGCACTCGAATCTGGTCTCACAACTTTTCCACAAGCAATTGGCATCATCGTGACAAGCCAATTTGTGGGCAAGCTGTATCACACGGTTGGTCCACGTCGATTAATCACTGGTGGTCTCCTTGCGGTCACCTTGTCGAACATTCCGTTCATCTTGTTAGACCTTGATGCAAACGCATGGCAGATACGAGGGCTCATGTTGGCTCGTGGTATTTCGATGGCATTTTCATTCGTGCCTCTTCAAGCAGCCACGTACGCAAACATTGAAAAATCCGATACAGGTCGGGCGTCAGCCATCTTCTCTACGCAACGTCAAGTGTCGGCTGCACTTGGCGTGGCGATTCTTGCCACCTTGTTTTTGACCCGGCTCCACGCCCTACAAGGCGACGCTCTTCCCACCCCCGACATGAAACTTGAAGCCTTCCGCTGGGCCTTTATCGGCAGTTCGGTGATCACCGCAGCGGGAGCGATCTTTGCATTTGTCAATATTCGGGACATCGACGCCGCCGCCACTATGCGCCGACCTTTTACAGCCGTGGAAAGCCTTGAATTAGAGGGTGAGATCGAAGGAGACATCGCCCCAATAGAGACCTCCCCAGTGACCGGTAATGGGTCAAACAGCCCAAATCGCCGTGTGTAATACAGCAGTGATACATGGTTTCTGAGTCCAGCAATGTTGGCGCCTACGACCATGAGCGCTTGGGAGAACTTTTTTCAAGAAAGTGCTGGGGGTGCGATTTACGGTATGTAAAGACACTGATACAGTGACCCGCATCACTTATCAGAGTGCTCTATTTGGGGGAAACCAATTATGACTAAACGTCAGACCAATCGGTCACGTGCTATTCGTCGTGCGGCAGTTGTTCTTGCAGCTGCGGTCGGCGTATCGACAGTGGCCTCAACCGCGGGTAACGCCGCAACGTCGAGTTCGACACCTACTAGAGGTGGCACGTTGAACGTGGCTACTTATGAAGTGCACCCTGGCTGGTGCTTGGGTGACAACCCGGGCAACTCTGGCCTCATGGTGTCACGCGCGATCTACGAAACACTCGTGGAACGCACTAAGTCTGGCTATAAGCCGCTTCTCGCTGAGAGCATTACACCATCGGCAGATTTCAAAACATGGACTGCAAAACTACGAACGGGTATTAAGTACCACGATGGCACAGATTTTAATGCCGCGAACGTGGTCAAAAACTTTCAAATGATTCGCGGCAACGCGTTTATCGGTGGCATGGTCACTGCTGCTGGTGGTCAAACCGAATTCTTGACAGCACTCGCACAAGCAGCTGGCGGAAGTTCGTCGGCAAAACTCCAACTTGGAAGCTGGCGGACGACTGCAGCTGGATCACTTGGTCATACCGTAGGAACGGCAATTCCGTTCACGGCGAACATTGTGGACGTCACTGCTTCTGATGCGAGCACCGTAGTGTTCTCGCTAGAGAATGCTCAGCGAGACTTCCTCGGAACGTTGTACGGCTCTGGACGCTTCACCATGCGTGCTGACGCTCAGATCAACGACATCAAGAAATGCAGCACCACCCCAATTGGTACAGGCCCATTCACGTATGACTCGGCTTCCAAGTTGGACAGCAAAATCATTGTGAAAGCCAATGCCAACTACTGGCGCAAAGATGGCACACAGAAGTTGCCATATCTCGACAAAATTGTGTTCACCAATGTAAAGAGCGCAAACAGCCGTTCAGCTGGTCTGAAGCGTGGTTCGTATCAAGCAGGTTTGTTCTCTGGAGCAACCGACGGACGATTCATCCAAGACCTTCGCAAGGAAAAGAGCGTGAAGGAATACAAGTCTGACCGCGAGTTCTACCCACAATTGTGGCTGAACCAAGGAAAGACTGGATCTCCTTTTAAGGAACAGACAGCTCGTGACGCGATTGCCTATGCAACAAACGTTGACCAGTTGAACAAGACTCTGTTGAGGGGCGAGGTCACCACACCTAGTTCAGTGACGGGCAAAGCCAACATCATGTACTCACAGGCTGGATTCAAGTCCTTCAACGAGAAGAAGGCTAGAGATGCAGTCGCTGCGTACAAGACCGCAACCGGTAAAGACTTACAGTTTGTACTTCCACATGACTCGTCACAGCAGTCGGAAAATCTGGCAAAAGAGCTGCGTCGTATGTGGCAAAAAGTTGGCATGAAAGTTCGACTCGAAAAAGTCGAGAGTGCTCAGTACTTGAAGAAAGCATTCAACACAACCACTGGTGGAAATGATTACGACATCGCGTACATCACTGCTCTTGAAGGTGCGGACACGACATTCAGTGTTCCTTTCCTGTCGGTGAATGCATACTCACAGATCAGTTCAGCCGGCAAGAACGCCGCTATCAAGGGAATCTTTGGTTCTACACTTGGTGGCTTACTCGGATTGTCTCACCACACTGAAGTCGGCGTTGACGCTGCCTTCAAAGCGGGACAAGCATCGGGAAGCAAGGCTGACTTTGTGAAGGCAACCGCCATCATCCAGGGTAAAACGTTGACGGTACCAATGGGCTCATTTGCCTACTCATTTATCGCAAGCACCAAGCTTGGTGGAGTTGGCAAGGCCAAGTTGCCATCTGGCGGCGTACGTCGCACGGTCACCAACTTTGGTATTGACTTTGCTGGTGTCTGGTTGACTAAGTAAGTAACAAAATTACAAAAGGGCGGCTCCGAGATTCTTGGAGCCGCCCTTTTTTTTGCACTACATTCTGTGGGGGCGTATTTTTCCTTCACCCATTTGTACTTCTATGACTACCTTGTTAAACATCGCTCGCAGACTGATCTCAGTGATTGTCGTATTACTGCTTGCTACTTTTTTGTTGTCGTGTCTCGTCTTCTTACTTCCTGGCGACCCAGCTGAAATCATGGCCCCGGTAGGCGCTGCTGAATTTATTGATGTCATTCGTGAAGATGCCGGACTAGATAAAGGCCCTATTGGCTACTACTTCAATTGGTTGGGGGACTTACTACGTGGCGACTTGGGAAGTTATTACCTGGGCACAGCCGAAACACCCGTCGCAGATCGCGTTGTTGACGCGATCCCTGCGTCGTTGCAACTGATCTTCTACACACAAATTCTGTCCCTACTTATTGCAATTCCGCTGGGTCTCATTGCTGCCTACCGGGAGAACTCGCGTCTCGATAAAGTCATCAACTCCTCACTTTTTACTCTCGCTTCGTTTCCTGGGTTTGCACTGGGATTGATCCTGATTCTTGTTATAGGAGTAAATCTTGCCTGGCTTCCGCCAGTGGGATATGTGCCGTTTAGCGAAAGTGTCTCGGAACATTTCCGCTACATGGTGCTGCCCGTCATCACCCTCTCTGCAGGTCTCACTGCCACATACACACGCCTCCTACGCGCCGACGTGATCGGCACCCTTAAAGAAGACTTTGTCACCATGGCCTCATCAAAGGGCATTTCAAACTCGCGCATTTTGTGGCGCCATGTGCTTCGTCCATCAAGTAGCACGCTCCTCACCTCGGCAGCTCTCAACATGGGCGCACTCATTGGCGGTACCGTTGTCATTGAGACAATCTTTGTGATTCCTGGGCTCGGTTCGGAGCTTGCATATGCAATCGGTGCTCGTCAGGTGGTGGCTTTACAAACACTTGTCGCGCTTATCGCCATCGCATATGTGCTGTTTAACACGGTGACAGATGTGGTTACCACGTTTGTTGATCCGCGCACTAGAGAGCGTCGGAACTGATCATGAAAAAGACGATTGGTTACTGGCTCTCTGCTACCTGGCTAGCGATTGTCGCCTTCTTGGCTATCTTTGGTCAGTGGTTGCCACTGTGGGACTGGGAAGAACCCGACTATGACAACATTGGTCAGACTCCTTTCACGTCATGGAAGCACCCGCTTGGTACCGACGGAAACGGAATAGACATATTTTCTGGCTTAGTGCAAGGTGCCCGAATCACCATGCTGATCGCGTTGGTATCGGTAATTCTGGGCGGTGCTATCGGTTCTGCTCTAGGCATCACTGCTGCCTATTTTCGTGGCAAGTTTGACGCCTTCATGAACATCGCGTTCAGCGTGGTGCTGTCAATCCCCAACTTGGTGTTGTCCCTGTCGCTGGTATCGATCCTTGCCTACTCTGACGAAGACAACCCCACCACCGATACACGCCGCATCATGGTGCTCATTTTGTCACTTACCATTGTGATTATTCCGATTCTTGGGCGTATCGCTCGTGCTACAGCGCTGCAATGGGCAAACCGTGAGTTTGTCACCGCGTCAAAGTCGATGGGTACGCGCAACCTGCGTATTGTGCGCGATCATTTATTACCAAATGTCGCACCTGCGATTATCGCGATTGCATTCCTTGCTGTTGGTGTTGTGATTATCGCAGAGGGATCACTCGCTGTTCTTGGAGTAGGCGTGCCCAATGGCAAGAGTTGGGGATCTCAACTCGCTGGAGCCATTATCGACATCGAGTTCTACCCACAATCGGTGTACGTACCAGCTCTGTTTATTGCCGCCACTGTTATCGCTGTCAACTATTTCGGAGACTACTTTCGTCGTAGCCTCGACCGTCGAGAGTCAAAGATATGAGCCTCGTCAAAGTTTCTGATCTATCTGTGTCATTTACGACCGAGCGTGGCGAGCTACGAGCTGTCCGCAACGTGTCGCTGTCTCTTAACGCTGGCGAAAGCCTCGGAATCGTTGGTGAATCAGGATCTGGAAAGACCGTCATGTCGCGGGCCATCATGGGTCTTCTTCCCCGTACCGCAACGCGCACCGGCAGCGTGGAATACGACGGTCAAGAACTCGTCGGCAAGCCCACCAAGGAATTGCGCGAGCTATGGGGTACGGGCATGTCGATGATCTTCCAAGATCCGATGACTGCGCTGAACCCTGTGCGCCGCATCGGAACACAAGTGGAAGAAAGTCTTCGCGTGCGCCTCGGCATGGACAAAAAAGCCGCGCGTTCACGCGCGCAAGAGTTGCTCGAGTTGGTGCGCATTCCCGACGCAAAACAGACATTGCGTAAATACCCCTATCAGTTGTCTGGTGGTATGCGTCAACGCATCATGATTGCTATTGCCATCTCTTGTAATCCAAAGATGTTGTTTGCCGACGAACCAACAACAGCACTCGACGTGACAGTACAAGCACAGGTGTTAAACATCATCGATGAATTACGCCAAGACTTAAACATGACGATGATTCTTGTTACCCACGACCTTGGCGTTGTTGCCGGCCATACAGATCGCATTGGCGTGATGTACGCGGGTCAATTGGTGGAACTCGCTCCAACAACCGAATTGTTTGCCAACATGAAGATGCCCTACACCGAGGCATTGCTCAAGTCCATCCCGCGTCTTGAGACACCGACTGGCTCTCGTCTTCCTGTTATTGAAGGACGCATGCCCGACCCCACAAAGGATGAACCTGGTTGTCCGTTTGCGAGTCGTTGTCCGTATGCAACAGACAAGTGTCGCGCAGAAGCACCACCATTTGTGGAAGGCACACCAGGCCACTTCTATCGATGCTGGTTCCCACTAGGAGGTGCGCAGTAATGGCTGGCAGCGGTAGAGCACACATGCGCCCAGATGGCGCCGACAAGATTCTGAATGTTGAAGATCTCACGGTCGAATTCAAAATTGCGCGAGACAAGATTGTGAAGGCAGTGTCGGGCATTAGCTTCGACGTGTTGCGTGGCGAGACACTTGCCATCGTGGGCGAATCTGGTTGCGGTAAATCAACTACTGGCAAAGCAATCTTGCAACTTCCCCGCCCCACTAGCGGCTCGGTGGAATTCATGGGAACCGAGCTCACAAAATTGAAGGGCAATGACCTTCGAGAGATTCGTCCAAAGATGCAGATGATTTTTCAAGACCCCATCAGCTCTCTTGATCCTCGTCTACCGGTTAAAGATGTTGTTGCCGAACCACTAAAGGTTTGGAACAAAGGAACCGCTGCTGAGATTGACGCGCAAGTAAACGCGTTATTGGAATCGGTGAATCTTGATCCTGCCGTCGTACGTGATCGTCGTGCGTATGAGTTCTCTGGTGGACAGTGTCAACGCATCAGCATTGCGCGCTCGCTGGCTCTTGACCCGACTCTCATCATCTGTGATGAACCGGTGTCGGCACTTGATGTGAGTGTGCAGGCACAGATTCTTAACTTGTTGCAAGACATGAAGGATCGCTACGGCCTCACATTGATTTTCGTGTCGCACGACCTCGCAGTGGTAAAGACGGTGAGCACGCGCGTGATGGTGATGTATCTCGGCAAAGTGTGCGAAGTGGCAACGCCAGAGTCGCTGTATGAAAAGCCTCGCCACCATTACACCTCAGCGTTGGTGCAAGCAGTGCCGATTCCAGACCCCAAGCACCGGGTATCGCGAGCTCTTCTCGAAGGTGAACCTCCATCGCCGCTGAACCCACCATCTGGTTGTCGTTTCCGCACCCGCTGCCCGGCCGCTACCGACCGTTGCGCAGCAGAAGAGCCACAACTACAAGAAGTGTCTCCTGGGCACTACGTAGCGTGTCACCACCCTGTTGCCTAATTTGATGGCCGGAGAGGCCCTACAGCGACTCGTAGGCCGCTGTTAGCAGTGATTGCCCGCGGTCATCACCAATGGTGCTGTCGCCACCCACGAACATGCGGTTCATCGCATAACAAAAGGTCATACGACGATCAAGGTCGTTGATCACCATGGAGCCACCCCATCCGCCCCAGAAACAGGTATTCGGACTGGGGGTGATGGGTGGATTGTCGTTCAGCGCATATCCCATGCCGAATCGCACGGGAACACCAATGACCAAGTCGACACCATTGGACTGCTCGTCAAACACCATCTCGGGTGCTTTTTCCGACATGAGTCGTACCCCGCCCGATACGCCACGGTTTGACATGAGCGATTGGATCTTTGCCATTGAACGTGCGTTGCCATGACCGTTAGCTGCGCCAATTTCCGCACGACGCCATCCAATGGTGAGTGCCATTGACGGATCCATCAAAGGATTGGTGAATGTCTTAAATGCAACTGAACCTGGCTCAATCTCAGCTGCTGGCACATCAGTTGGCAAGATCACAAAACATGATCGATCATCGTGTTCCGGACCTGTACCAATATGAAAATCAGCATTCAATGGTTCCGCGATGTTCTTACGGAAAAACGTTCCCATTGTTTCGCCAGTCACGCGACGTACCACTTCACCAATGGGGAAACCCTGATTAATCGCGTGGTACCCAGAAGCGGTGCCCGATTCCCACCAGGGTGCTTGCCCGGCAAGAAGAGATGCGCACTTTTCGAAGTCTTCGTAGTCAGCATGTGTCATCGGCGCGTCAAAGCCTGACAAGCCAGATGTATGCGCCATGAGGTGACGAATCTCAATGTTTTCTTTGCCGTTTTGTGCAAACTCTGGCCAGAACTTTGCCACCTTGTCATATAACGACAACTCACCTTTATCTGCGAGATACACGAGAGTCAAAAACATCATCGTCTTCGTGGACGACCACACGTTGGTGAGGGTGTTCTCCTGCCATGGTGTTGTGCGTTCCATGTCGGTGTGGCCACCCCACATGTCGACCACGAGTTCGCCGTCGATTGCGATAGCAACACTTGCGCCTACTTCGAATCCCTTGTCGAAGTTTTTACCAAAGGCGTCACGCACTTTTTCAAACTTGGTGTCGCAATGACCATGAATCTCAGCCATGTGTATTTCCCCCACTTATGTTGTCGCCAGCCCGCGGGCTGCCAACGATTAGTTATGCCACAACCTAGTCGCGCAATACTTAGTCTCGAATCACGCGATGCTCGAACCACTCACGAGCGGCCGCGAGAATCTGTAGTTCGGTCATCGCTGGAACATTGACTTCCATTTGACCCACGACCTTTTGGGCAACGGGGCTGTGGTGGCGCTCAAGGTGTTGCACGAACTGCAACATCGCGTTTCCGCGTCCCTTTCCATGCCCCAGGATCAACACTTCCCCAGCGTCTGCCAATGCCTGTGCGACGCCGTCAAAATACTTTCCGTCGAGTCGATGGCTTCCATGTCCACCGTGGCTCTCGCCAGTGCGGGTATGCGCATGAATCTTTTCTTCACCGGGATGCTTCACAATGTCGGGGGCTGTCCCTTTCGTGGCGTTCGTTTCCCAAATGCGCGTCTCGTCATTAGAAATGACTGCAACAACAAATTTTCCCGCTAGGTGCGACATGTCGCCTCCTTATATGAATGCGGTCCAGATGAATCGCGTATTGAACGTTTAGTTTGCGTCAGCAAGTGACCCAGCGCGGCGCTCATTTTGACGTGAGACAATTTTGCCGAGTCGCGACATGTAATTGATCAACGACTCACGGGCTTTCTCTGCCGCAGCGTTTAAACCTGAAACATTCTCAACAATCCAATGACGTGTGAGTAATGGAACAAGAATTCGCTCGTAATGAATGACGAAATCGTAAATTTCTGCTTTAGCGATGCTTTTTGCATGGTGTTCAAAATCTGGAATGCCAACGCCTGGCATCGCGAAGTTTGTGATCTGGCGTTCTAGTGCACACATCGCAGACGATGGATCAATCTCAAACAGTTTGGACACAAGATCGCGATAAAAAAGGTGATGATGATTTTCATCGGTTGAAAGACGCATCATCACTGTGTACCCCAACGGATCATTCAGCAGTTTGCCGGTGTTGCGATGAGAGATACGAGTAGCCAATTCTTGAATGGCGACATAACACATACCATCGGCGGCTGATTCTGGTTCGGGCACAACTGCGGTTGAGACTTGAATCATTCGACCACGCTCTAGCTCTACTGGGTCAAGAAGTCCACTCACCGTGATGTAATCGCGCATCGCAATTGCGTGGCGACCCTCTTCTGCCGTCCAACGATGCACCCATTCACCCCATGCGGATTGACTGCTAAACACGCGCGAGATTGTGCGCGAATACCACGGCAGATTGTCTTCGGTCAGCAAATTGACGAACAACGCTGCGCGAACACCCTCTGGAATGGAGTCGACACCGTAGGTGAAACCTTCATTAATAAGAGATTGTGCGCGTTCCCAAGGGACAACATCGTGAGGAAACCATTCTTCGGTATTTTCCAAATGGCGCTCGAGAAGACGTCCTGCCTCTGGCTCAAGTTCGTGAAGCAGCGAAACATCATCCATGTGTCAACCGTAGACGTTTATGAGGCCCTCTGCCATTGAAATGAGGCCAATTGTCATCTGGTGAAGTGCGTCACCTATGTCACGTGGCGCTAAGCCCGCGTCTGCTCGGGCATTCGTTCCCTCCAAGATGATGCCGAGTCGATAGGGCGCCAACACGCGAAACCAGGGCCACCACGTCATATCTCGCTCTGTTATCGCCGCATATCGTTCAATCAGGACTTCAGGATCTCCAACGTCGAGAGAAAAGTTTGTATTCAAGGTCACTGGGAGTGCACCCGGCCAACACGCCATGAGGTGCCCCAGATCTAATAGTGGATCACCAATAGTCGCGAGTTCCCAATCAACAATTGCAGCCAGTTTCCCCGAGTCGTACCGGAACATCACGTTTGAAAAGTGATAGTCGCCGTGAATGACACCGACCTTCATCTGTGGTGGTTTGTTATCTTCCAACCACTTTCCTATGCGTGCCACATCACCAATATCAGGCCCTTTGTAATTGTCAAGCGAAGAATACGAATCAAGTTGTGACTGCCAACGACCTACTTGCCGCTCTATCCATTTGTCTGCTTTTCCAAAATCTGACAGTCCGCGCACAACGGGATCAACTATTGATAACGCTGCAATGCCATCAATCATCGACTCGCCCATCTCGCGCTGAACGTCACGAGATGTGAGATGAAGCTTTGGCACCTCCACGTTGGGGTTGAAACCGTCGATCACGCTCATCACGTAAAAAGCATCACCGACAACGGATTCATCTGGTTCTGCTGCAATAAGGCGAGGGTGTGGAACATCAGTGCCCGCTAATGCGGCTAATAGTCGCGACTCGCGTCGCATGGTTTCGTCACTGTTTGCTCGCTTGTGTTCCGGTGGTCGACGCAACACAAATACTTCATCGCCACGACGGAATCGATAGAGGCGATTTTGTGTGCCACCAGCAAGAAGGGACACGTCTGTGATCGGCCCAACCCCTACCTTGTGTGCATCAAGCCAGGCCAGTACTGCCTCATAGTTCGGCATCTCGATTTCCATCACTGATACTTTTTCACATGTGGCATCGCATCCTCACCTCTGGGATCACAACGACGTACGTAGCGACGTTCTTCCCTATGACGGCACGGCGACGTTGTGGCCATCATTTCTCGCCGCTCCCGATGACGTCTTTGAACAACTGCTTCGCGACACACCATGGGAAGACCACTACATCATGATGTTTGGGCGCGAGGTGCGCGAGCCTCGACAATCAGCGTGGTTCCATACCGAGGGCCTCGCCTACCGTTACTCGCAATCGCTGCGTGCTGCACATGCTTTCACGCCGTTATTACTCGAGATCATGGATCGGTGCGAAGAAGTTGCCAGCGCGTCATTTAACTCCGTGCTTGCGAATCTGTATCGCAATGGAGACGACGCGATGGGCTGGCATGCAGACGATGAGCCAGAACTTGGTCGAGAGCCAGTGATTGCTTCTGTCAGCCTCGGGGCGCCGCGACGTTTTGACTTTCGCCATCGAGAGACCAAAGAAGTTGTGAGCACCGTCTTGCCCCACGGATCACTTCTTGTCATGGCTGGCCAGTCACAACACAAATGGATGCACCGCATTGCTCGCACAAAGAAAGTGTCCACCCCACGTGTCAACCTCACGTTTAGGTTGATGATCTCCCTGTGAACCAATTCCGATGAGAACGAAAAAGAGGTCGCTGCCCGAAAGCAACGACCTCTTTTTATTGAGTATGTGACGTGATGGTTATGCGGCGCGAAGTCCGGCAAGTCCCCTGCTGATAAACGACACGATTGCGTCTTTCACGGGAACCATTCCATACACCACTGCACCGTCGACAACGACGGTCATCCATGATTCGCGTACATCGCCAGTCATGTTGGCCACGATGCTGACGTCAAGCGCCCACACCATCAAGATGCTGACACCCAACATGAGATGAGTTCCAACGATGGGGATGCTCTTGACGATTCGATCGAGCTTTAAGGTGGCAAGAAGCGAGTCGACGACTGGCATAAGTGCACCCAGCAAGATTGCGAGCAGGATGAGTGATCCGAGTGTGTACATGGCATACCTCTTTCAGAGAAGCCCCCGCCCAGTTGTGAACGTAACCAAGGTCACACCACAAGTGGGGGATTTCGATAACGCCTAGTGTTTGCACATGTTTCCTGCATTGTCTCCTGATTCGGTCGGACTACTAGAAGGTCTTTGCACGACGCGCGCAATTCGCCGATATCTCGATGAGCCCATCCCCGACCACGTCCTGCGCGACATCATGTTTGCTGCCACGCGTGCGCCAAGCGGTTCGAATCGTCAACCATTTCGATTCATCGTTTTGACAGATTCGCCAACTGCACAGCGTGCAAAACAACTCATCGCAACATCTGCACAACAAGTATGGGATGCCAAGCGTGAACGCGACGGCTACAGCGAAGGAAGCGGCGCCGACCCGAACTCGCCAAAAGCGCGCATGGCCGATGTGATGGAACAGTACGTGCGCAACTTTGCTGATGTTCCTGTGCTCGTACTTGCATGCCTTGTGCGGTATCGCGATCCCAATCCCGATGAGGGAGCATCCATTTATCCGGCGTGTCAAAACCTGCTCCTTGCCGCCCGCGCCCTCGGATACGGCGGAGCGTTGACGGGCTTTCATTCACTTGTCGAAAAAGAACTATGTGAGCTATTGAAGATTCCCGATGGAGTGCACATCTCTGGCTGCATCACACTCGGAAAACCGGTCGGCAATCACGGACCAGTGCGACGCCGTCGGCTTGATCAACTCGTCTTTGCCGACGCCTGGGAACAGGCTCCACCATGGGCAATTGATCCACCCGGCACAGAGCACACCGCGTTTAAAAAGTTCGTCTAAAACAGATCGTTGCGATCACACAGTCGAGTTCACGCAGCTGAGATCAGACAGGTGGTACGCGGTCGGGCGACTTGGTGGCCCGCACCACAAGGTCTGCAAGAAGCCCAATGGTGACCACCTGGATGGCTGCAAAGAAGATGAGCAACGTATTGGTGGACAAACGAAAGTCACGACTTACCCAATCGAAAACTAACTTGCCCAGACCGAGCAACAAGAGCGTCAGACCCAGGGGCAAGAACACTTTCAGCGGGTTATACGACAACGTCATGCGGATGACTTGCAAGATGTAGCGACGAGTGTCGCGCAACCAATGGAACTTCGAACGCCCTGCGCGCGGGAAGTAGTCAATGGGATAGAACTTGATGCTGTACCCATTTCCTAAAAATGACATCGTCAACGTGGTGACGCAGGAAAAACCCTTGGGAAGCTGGTGCACGTATTGCATTGCAACATCACGACGAAAAGCACGCAAACCAGAATTCAAATCTTTGATGTCGGTGTCAGAGAGATAACTCGCAAGTTTGCGAATGAGCCATTTCGCTGGTGTGCGCACCAATTTATGAGTTCCCTCTTCTGTACGGCGTGCACCAACGATGTGGTCATACCCTTCCATCTCGCGCACTAACTCGGGAATCAAATCATTGGGATATGTCATGTCGACGTCTGTCCACACAACCACGCGACCACGAGCCGCAGTGGTTCCCGTACGACGCGCACCACCACTGCCCTGATTCACTCGATGGCGAATGAGTTTGATTCCGTCGATCTTTGGCAGTTCTATTTCGGAACCATCGTCGGACGCATCGTCAACCACAATGATTTCGTAGGTATACGACGATGCATCAAGCGCGGCGCGAATGCGTTGGATCTCCTCCCGAAGGTGACCTTTTTCGTTGTAGACGGGCAACACGACACTGACGTCGTACTCATCGGGGGTAACAATTGGCATACGACTCGAAATGGTACCCGTCCAAGCGGTTCCACATCTGCACCCAGAACTACCCTTGCAGAGTGACCGTAAGCGAATCTCATCAAGCAAACATTGACATTCCCGAAGAAATCATCACCGACACTCGTCAACTCAATCTCATTCTCATCGCAATGTGTAGTGCATTAGCCGCCGTGATCGCATCTGTATCGGGCCTGAATGTCGCTCAACAAGAACTCGCACAAGAACTCGGTGCGTCACAATCAGCGTTGCTGTGGATCATCAACGGCTACACACTCGCGCTCGCCTCGCTTTTGATGCCCGTTGGCGCCATCGGAGACCGTTGGGGACGTAAACCAATTTTGTTACTTGGCCTCGTCGTATTCATGGGCGCAAACTTGATGGGAGCCCTCTCAGGTTCAACGGGAGTCCTTCTTGCCGCTCGTCTTATTGCTGGTGTGGGAGCCGCAATGATTATGCCCGTGACGCTCTCGGTGATTACGTCGAGCTTTCCCCCCGAACAACGCGCTCGCGCCGTTGGTATCTGGTCGGGGTTTGCTGGTGGTGGCGGAATCCTTGGCCTGTTCGTCTCGGCGTGGGTGGTCGACAATGCGACGTGGCCATGGGTGTTTGCACTTCCGATCATGCTCGCTGCCATCGCATTTGTCATCACTATCCCGGTTGTGCCAAACAGTCGCGAACATCATGTTGGAAAATTCGACACCGTCGCGTCTGTTCTGTCGGTATTTGCAATTGGTGGACTAGTTCTTGGCATTCACGAAGGCCCCGAGCGTGGTTGGACCGATGTTGTGACATTGAGTGCATTAATTATTGGTGTTGGAACATTGCTCGCGTTCATCGTGTGGGAATTGCGCATCAAAGATCCACTTCTTGATCTGCGATTATTTAAACATCGTGCATTGTCTGCAGGCGCCATCGTGTTGCTCGTCGCTTTCGCGATCATCTTTGGCATCTTCTTGGTGCTCGTGCAGTTTCTTCAAGCGGTACTTGGTTACAGCGCGCTCAAAGCAGCCGCAGGTTTGTTACCCATGATGTTTACGTTGATGCCGCTGTCTGCAATTTCACCGACCATCGCAAAACGCGTCGGCATTCGTACCACGATGATCATCGGCACCGTATCGTTTCTCATCGGTCTTGTCCTCATGGCACTCTTGACCAGCCCCGAAAACGGATACTGGGGTGTTCTTCCAGGCCTTATTGCGATCGGCATCGGGATGGGTATGTGTATGAGTCCATCCACTGTGTCAATCACCGAGTCACTTCCTCATGAACGACAAGGTGTTGCGTCGGCATTAAATGACACCGTGCGCGAAGTGGGCGGAGCTATCGGTATCGCCCTTCTTGGCTCACTTCTTGCAAGTGGATACAAGTCATCAATTGCCCCCACCCTCGAAGGTCTTGATCCCGAAGCAGCCGAGCTCGTGGGGGACGGGATCGGCACCGCTTTGACCGCCGAGGCGATGCTGGGAGACAACGCTGAGCAAGTATTTGACGATGTTCGCCATGCATTTGTCGATGGCTGGCACCAAAGCATGTGGATTGCCGTCGGTATTGCCGCGGTTTTGCTCGTGTACATCGTGTTTCGCGGCCCACAACGTGGCGAACTTGCGCTCGACTCAGAGCTGGCGAACTAAAGTCGTCTTTGTAGCCCACACGGGCTACTCACACACTCTCGTGTGGATTCATCATGTCTGGGGGGACATCATGCATACCGTTTTGCTCATTCTCAATTGCCAACCCGGCAAGCGCGCCGCACTTCTCGAAGGACTCGCTGCGTCACTGCCTGATACTCGCGCATTTGATGGTTGCAAACTTGTCGAGACATACGTTGACAACGACAATCCCGATCGCGCATTTTTGTGGGAAAAATGGGAATCACGCGCTCATCAAGAAAAGTACATGCAATGGCGCGTCGAGAGCGGAAGCATGGACGCAATGGCCGACATCTTTGCTGGTCCACCCGAAATTCTTCATCTCGGCGCAAACCCCGCGTGATAACAGCGTGGCAACACGCTTAAGCAATATCTTTTTGGTAGCTCTCTGGTCGTGCTGACACGCCCGCAACGAGCCATTCCGTCATACGTCGTGGTATTTCCGCGATTGCATACAACACCCAGGCCCGATACGGCAAACGCACATGGCGTTTGTTCTTTTCGACTGCGCGCACAGTCCAATACGCAACGCGATGTGGTTTCAGAAATGTCAACAAACCAAACTTCGCCATGCGGTCGGCTGCTGCACCCGTTGGCGGATATGCAATCACACTCTGGGCCATCGTTGTGTCGACTGCACTGATCTCTACCAAGGTCGTGCCAACGTTCGTGCCCTTCAGATCGGCGCGTAAACCGGCGGTGAATTGCGAGATCCCTGCTTTCGTTGCTGCGTACGTCGCCATTCCGGCAAATGCTGCAACTGCAGCAATCGACGTGACATTCACAACGTGTCCATGCCGACGCTCGACCATGCCGGGGAGAAAACGACGAGATAAATCAATTGTCGCAGCAAGATTCAAGAGCACAGTGTCGCGCCACACCTGCGGATCGGTGGTAAGAAAATCACCTGTCGAGTCAACCCCCGCATTGTTCACCAGCACATCAATGTGACCCACTTGTGATTCCACTTGTGCAACAAGTCGATCGATGTCTGACACATTGCGTAAATCGCATGCAATTGCAGTGCCGCCGATCTCGCGTGCGATCGTTGCGATTGCATCTGCGTTGCGTGCGACCAACACAACATGTGCGCCTTTGTCGGCCATCTGTCGTGCAATTAGTTCGCCAATGCCACGGCTGGCACCCGTCACCAACACGTTGGTTTTTCGCAATTTCATGGCGTCATCCTGACAGATAATCCCTGTGCCACTTGCGGGGCTAGCCTGATTGAGGTTTTCACGTCATGGGGAGTCCGTCATTTCCGCAAAAATCTTGCTGTTTTACAAGTTCACACCACTAGCCGATCCCGATGCGATCCGCTTGTGGCAAAAAACGCTGTGCGAAGACTTGGGCATCACTGGTCGCATACTCCTGTCTGAACACGGCATCAACGCCACGGTGGGCGGAAGTCTGGCTGCTATCAAGCGCTACCTTCGCGTCACTCGCGAGTACCCCGCTTTCAAAGACATCGATTTCAAATGGTCAGAAGGCGACGGGCATGATTTTCCACGACTCAGCGTACGCGTGCGCGATGAAATCGTCACCTTTGGCGTCCCAGGTGAGTTAAAGGTGGATGCCAACGGTGTGATCGGTGGCGGCCAACATCTCTCCCCAACTGCGCTACATGAATTAGTGGAACAGCGTGGCGATGACGTGGTGTTCTTCGATGGACGAAACGCGTTCGAAGCTCGCATCGGAAAATTTCGCGATGCAGTGGTACCAGAAGTGAAACGCACTCCCGATTTCATCACCGAATTAGAAAGCGGAAAATATGATCATCTGAAAGACAAACCAGTTGTCACCTATTGCACTGGTGGTATTCGATGTGAAGTGTTGTCTGCTCTCATGAAGAACCGTGGTTTCAGCGAGGTGTACCAATTAGACGGTGGCATTGTTCGCTACTGCGAAAAGTACAGAGACAAAGGTCTCTGGGACGGCACCTTGTATGTCTTTGACAAACGCCTAAAGATGGAGTTTGGCCCGGAACACGATGTTCTTGGCCGATGTGATTACTGTGATTCCCCCACCGAAGAGTTCTTCAACTGCGACAACAACTTCTGTCGCGATCGCATTTTGGTGTGCGATACATGTTCGCAATCACGTGCGAACATATTGTGCAGTAACTGCGCCTAAATGGAGGCGACGCTGGGAATCGAACCCAGATACAGGGCTTTGCAGGCCCTTGCCTCAACCATTCGGCCACGTCGCCATCTACTTGCCGTTTCCAGAAGCAGATTTCCACTCTATCGGGCATAGCCCCCGACGAGCGAGAAGTACTACTTAATACCGTGGAGTTTGTCGCTAATGCGATTGACGATCGCTTTTGACGCCGCACGGGCACCATTGCGCTTTTTCGCAACATCAGACACTGACCGAAGGCGTTCGTACAAATCACTTGAATACTGAAGCAACACTGTTTCACGATGAGAAGCCACGATGTGCTCGATGTCGTCGGGGAATTCTTCATACGAGTAACCCAACTTTGAAAAATCATCCGCATACATCTCTTCGATAACGCGTGCAATAGGAGCAGTCATCACTTGCTTGTATTTGATGCCAAGTCCTTCATTCAGACGTTGAGCAACAATGAGCTTGCCTGATCGCTCTGTGAGCGCAGACGCAAAATTATCCATGGCGCCAGGATCATCGACTTTGAAAAAGTGTGTGAACGGAAAAACATCTGGATGCATCTCTGGATACTGCGGTTTGAAATGATCATCACGCCAAAATTCATCACGATGTTGTTGCATTGTGCGCACAAAATGATGAAACGACTCGGTGATGTCAATTTTGTCGTCGCGATACTGAAGTTGATAATGCGCTGAGATTTCGTCGAACAATCCCGACATCAGCATCAGTACCCGATTTTCAAACGTGCTGTATGCACGGGCATACGGATTACGCGCAGCACCTACCCGCCACCACTCAGGTGATTCATAAATGGTGTTCTGATCTTTTTCAGAGAGCTCGCGATACAACAAGAAACCACTCACCCGGCGTTCATGTATGGCTTGACCATGCGAGATGTTGCGTGTGTCTAACTGTTCAATCATCTCGTCGTCATATGTTCCTGCAGCTGTTGCAATCATCAACTTCATACTGCTGCACGCCACTTTTGTTGCTGGCACATACAACACCTTGAGTGGCACAGACACCAAACCAGCGCGCACCAACATAGATCGTTGTGTCCATGGTCCGTATCGGTTAACCGGTTTCATGACCCACTCCACGATGAGGCAAATGCGGACACGATTTGTGCTGCCACCGCATCGATGTCTCCCACTGCTTCAATGCGCATGTCGGGAGACTCTGGTTCTTCGTACGGCGCATCAACTCCTGTCATGCCAGACAATTCACCACGGCGTGCCTTTGCATACAGACCCTTGGTGTCACGCTCTTCGCACACCGACAGTGGTGTCGCAATGTAAATCTCATGAAAGACAACTCCTGCGCGTTCATGGGCTGCGCGCACATCAGCTCGCCCAGTGCGAAATGGGCTGATCACTGGTGCAAGCACCAGCACACCAAGTGATGCAATGGTGGCGGCAACTTCTCCGACGCGGCGTACATTTTCCACTCGATCAGAGTCGGAAAACCCTAAGTCTGCGTTTAACCCAAAACGAAGATTGTCACCATCCAACACTGTGACAAGGTGTCCGGTGTCGAACACGCGGCGCGCCACGGCGTTTGCAATGGTGGACTTACCCGACCCCGACAACCCGGTCAACCACAAGGTCACGCCATGGGTGTTCGTGCGCGCCCACATTTCATCGCGACCAATGGACTCACGGTGCCATACGGGGGATGATTCTGAGGCCTCCATTGCGTGGTTCAGGCTAGTCGTGCACGCAATTGAGCGCCGAGATACTGGGCACCTTCGTTAGCATCAACCCGTGACCGAACGCCATCTCGACACCGTTGCTATCACCGCTGGACGTGATGATTCAGGCGCTCTGGCACCCACGTTGTGGCCCTCCACCGTGTGGGAATCGGGTGGCTTAGACGACACACGTGATCGCGCGGGATCACTTCGTCCCGACGCGTTTTATGCACGCTATGCAAACCCCACGGTCAATCAGTTTGAAAATGCAATCGCTGAATTAGAGGGTGCCGAATCTGCTCTTGCATTTGGAAGTGGCATGGGCGCTCTTGCAGCGGTGGTGTTTGCATTTTGTGGTCAGGGTTCACACATCGTCGCCCAACACACGTTGTATGGCGGAACGCTTGCGTTCCTTGAAGGTCCGTGTCGGCGCATGGGAATTGACACCACGTTTGTTGATGCAAGTGTTCCTGGCTCACTTGCATCTGCGGTGATACCCGGAAAAACCATGTTGGTGATAGTTGAAACACCATCTAATCCGCGTCTCGCACTTGCCGACCTCGCAGAAGTCGCAGCCATCTCTGGACCATTCACCGTTGTTGACTCCACCATGGCAACACCGTTTGGGCAACAACCACTGTCGCTCGGGATCGACCTTGTGATGCATTCCGCAACAAAGGGAATCGGCGGTCACAATGATGCATTGCTTGGCGTTGTTGCAGGTGAAAAAGATCTGATCGATGCGTTGTGGCAATACGCGGTATTGCACGGAGCAAGTGCATCTCCATATGATGCACTGAACGCCTTACGGGGTATCCGCACGCTTCCTGTGCGCATTCGTCACCAAAACGAAAGTGCACTTGCTCTCGCGCGCGAACTTGAACAGCAATCAAAAGTGACATGGGTCGGACACCCTTTCTTGCCGTCGCACCCGCAGCACTCACTAGCAAAAGAACAAATGACCCTTGGTGGCTCCATTGTGTCGTTTGAAGTGACTGGGGGTATTGACGCAGCCCGAAATGTTTTGTCTGCGCTATCACTAGTGCGCAAAGCAACGTCGTTTGGTGGCCCCGAGAGCCTCATATGTCATCCCATGACAAGCACCCACATTGGACTTGCACCAGATGTGCACGCTGCTATGGGTGTGACCGATGGTCTGCTACGCGTATCTGTTGGTCTTGAAGAAACGAGCGACATCATTTCTGACATTGTCGCTGCACTCTCAAAAGCCTGAGATCGCCCTCGCTGAATGCGAGCTACAGATTTAGATGTTTTTTGGTGGACGAGGAAAGAACGCGCTGGTGCGTTGCACGTACTCGGCATACCCTTCGCGACGTTTCATCAAACTCGCTTCAAGCATCGGCACACCTGATACACGCATCAGGAAAAATGTCATCAGAATTGGTCCAACGATACTGATCACACCAGAGCCTGTTTCTGCAGCGATGATCCATATTCCCCACCACATCACTGCGTCACCGAAATAATTCGGGTGTCTCGTGAGACGCCACAACCCGAGATCCATGACCTTGCCCGCATTGGCTGGGTCTTTTTTAAATCGGGCGAGTTGCGCGTCACCAATTGCTTCGAAGGCAATACCAAATATCCACACAATGATGCCGATCACTGCGATCGGACCAATGCTTGGTGAATCATCTGCGTGTGAGAATTGCACGGGCAGCGAGACCACCCACATGATCACGCCTTGCAACACAAAAACGGTCACGAGACTGACGGCGGGAAACTTCGCACCGTATTTCTTGCGCATCCGCACGTAGCGCCAGTCCTCACCTTTGCCGTGGTTGCGCTTAAACAGATACAGCGACAGTCGCAGGCCCCACAGGCTGATGAGAATCGTCACCAACCATTGTCTGGCGCTATCTCCGTTTATGGCAAAGGCAAGAACCCACGACACGGCCACAAACCCCGAGCCCCACACGATGTCGACGATGGAGGCGTTTTTCACGGCGACGCTGACCACCCAGGTCGAAACCATTACCACCGCGATCACAGCCGCTGAGACCCACATTGCGTTACCCATCGGTGAACTCCTTGTATTTTCGCCACTTCAGATTAACAAATCGTATAAATTGAACCCTGATGGCTGACACCACTGTTTCTAGTATCTCATTTCGCGTCAATGGAATCCCGGTTTCTGTGGCTGGTGATCACCCACATCTTTTGTCTGCGCTTCGCGACGAATTGAACATCACCTCCCCGAAAGACGGCTGCTCGCCTTCTGGTCAGTGCGGATGTTGCACGGTGATGATCGACGGGAAGGCACAGGTGTCCTGTCAGTACCCCATCGCAAAAGCCGACGGGAAAGAGATCGTCACGCTGGAAGGCATTAGCGATGCTGAACGCGATAAATACGCATCAGCATTTGCTGCGTGTGGTGGTCTGCAGTGTGGTTTCTGCATTCCCGGCATTGTGATGCGTGCAAAGTCGCAAGTGGATAAAAAAGGCGCCGACCTGACGCGTGAAGATATGTCGCGACACTTGGGTGCGCACCTGTGCCGTTGCACCGGATACACCAAAATTCTCGATGCGATTGATGTTGTTGCGAAAGACACGCCCGTCACCGTGTCGATGCCGGGCGGGGTCGGTACTTCTGGCATCAAATACGAAGCGGAGCAACTAGCACTTGGTGACCGTGGATACGTCGACGACATTCGTGTCGATGGCATGCTGCACGCCGCATTACATCTCACCAACCACGCACGTGCAGAAATCGTTGCTATCGACACCTCCGCTGCGCTTGCAGCACCCGGAGTCATTGCCGTCTATACCGCAGCCGATGTTCCTGGAGATCTTCACGTGGGCATCATCTACAAAGATTGGCCAGTCTTTATTCCCGTTGGTGGACGCACCTCATACGCAGGTGATGTATTGGCCATTGTTGTTGCGGAAACGCGACGTCAGGCACGCGCTGCTGCAGAACTCGTTCAGGTCACATATGAAGAATTGCGCCCCATCACCGATCCGTTTGCAGCAATTGATGACACAGAAATTGCCGTGTGGGGCACCGACAACAATGTCTTGTCACGCAGCGAGTACGCACGTGGTGATGTTGACGCTGCTCTTGCAAACAGTGCATACGTCGTACGTGAGACTTTCCAAACACAACGTATTGAGCATGCATTCTTAGAACCAGAATCCACGCTTGCCGTACCCGACCCACAGAAAAAGACCATGCACGTGTATTCCGGTGGTCAAGGCGTGTGGGACGACCGCGATCAAATCTGTGCTGTTCTTGGACTTTCTACTGATCAAGTAGTGGTCGAGCTTGTATCTAACGGTGGTGCATTTGGTGGCAAAGAAGACATGTCGAACCAGGCACAAACTGCTCTCGCTGCATGGATGCTGCAACGTCCGGTGAAATGCACGCTGTCGCGTGAAGAAAGTTTGCTGATGCATGCCAAGCGCCATCCCATCAACATGCAATACGAAGTGGGTTGCGACGCCAACGGAAAGATCACTGCAGTGCGCGCGCGTATGGTCGGCGATTCTGGTGCGTATGCAAGCGTTGGCATGAAAGTACTTGAGCGTGCTGCGGGTCATGCAACAGGGCCGTATCACACACCTGCCGTCGACATTGCTGCTGTTGCGGTGCGCACCAACAACCCCGTGTGTGGAGCATTCCGTGGCTTTGGTGCTAACCAAGCTCAATTTGCAATGGAAGGATGCCTTGATCGGCTCGCAGAGAAACTGAGCATTAGCGGTTGGGATATTCGCAAACGCAATGTCATTCACCCTGGCGAGGTGTGGGGGCCCGGACAAATCATGGACGAAGGGTGTGCAGGTGCTGACGAATGTCTCGAAGTGATCAAGCCGCTGTATGACAAGGCTCGTGCAGAAGGAAAATCAGTTGGTCTTGGATTAGGTCTAAAAAACTCTGGTCTTGGCAATGGTTTCCGCGAAGTCACGCGGGCTGTAGTGCGCTTTCGTTCCGATGATATCGTCGAAATCCGCCACGGTTGGACAGAAATGGGACAAGGCGTGCACACAGTTGCACTACAAGTTGCAGTGGAAGAACTTGGCATTGCAGCTGAATCCATTCGCGTCATTGTCGACACCACTCGTCAACTTGGATTTGGTCAAACAACGGGCAGTCGCGGCACCTTGATGGCCGCTGCAAGTGTGCAGAAAGCCTGTGAAGCAGCAAAAGCTGACGGTTGTAAACCCGACATTGATTACACCGGTGAACACGTTGTCGACTGGACGCATCATCTTGGCGATCCAGGTGTTGACAATCCGATAATTCACGCTGCGTTTGGCTACGCAGCACAAATGGTGGTGATGGATAAAGACACACAGAAGATCGAAAAAGTTGTGGCAGTACACGACGTGGGACGAGCAGTGAACCCACTGTTGTGCGAGGGACAAATTGAGGGCTCCGTGCACATGGGCCTTGGCTATGCACTCACTGAAGACTTCCCCAATGACGATCGTGGTTTCCCCACCAACATGACACTTCGCTCACTTGGAATTTTGCGTGCAAAAGACGTTCCACCTATCGAGGTGCATCTTGTGGAATGTCCGCAACCAAAGAGCGCATACGGCATTAAAGGAGTTGGTGAAATCGGACTCGTCCCCACCGCTCCTGCAGTTGCTGCAGCTCTTCATGAAGCAGACGGTCAATGGCGCACAACATTGCCGATGAAACCAACAAAGGATGACCAATGACCACTCCTGCAGCGATCTACCTTCAAGACGCGCACCGCATCTCTGAAGGAATGGAGTATGTGAAATACGCCGAACACAAAGGCTTCGAGGCGGTGTGGCAGGCAGACAGTCGTCTTGTACGCGACGCAATTGTTCCAATGTCGGCATTTGCTGCTGTCACCGATCACATAAAGATTGGCTCGGGCGTTGTCGACTGCTGGACACGTAACCCCGCTCGACTCGCTGCAACGTTCAGCACGCTCGATGACTTGGCCCCCGGTCGCGTGATTCTCGGTATTGGTGCATGGTGGGATCCACTTGCAAGTGCCGTTGGTATTAATCGCGCAAAGCCGATTCGTGCAATGCGTGAAATCATCACCGCGGTTCGTGCACTTCTTGCTAATGAAACAGTCACAATGCACGGCGATTTTGTTCATCTTGATGGCGTTGAACTTGACTACGTGTATCAAGAACGTCGTCCGAAAGATGTTCCCATCTACCTCGGCGCAACAGGCATGCAGATGATGGAACTTGCAGGCGAAATCGCCGACGGTGTGGTGTTGAACTATCTTGTTTCACCCGACTACAACCGCACTGCAATCGAGCATTTAGCAATTGGGGCTGAAAAGAAGGGCCGTAAGTGGGAAGACATCGACCGCCCACAGTTGGTGGTGTGTTCGGTGCACGAGGATCGAAAGACTGCTCTCGACATGGCACGTCTCATGGTCACCCAATATCTCGGTCAACAGCCCCACATCATGAAAGCTTCTGGTGTGCCGCAGTCACTTCTCGACAAAGTGGGCGAAGTGCTCACATGGCCCGCAACTCACGAACAAGTTGTTGCTGCATCAAAACTTGTACCCGATGAGATCGTGCAAATGCTGACGGCATCGGGAACACCAGATGACGCGCGGGCCAAGGTGTCGGAATACATAAAAGATGGCTGCACGTGCCCCATCTTGTATCCACTTGGTGACGTGAAAGCAATGATCGACGCGTTCTCTGGTTGGACCGCAGCGCTCTAATCACACGCCAGTGACGTACTGGTCTGACTCTTGCGCGTCAGAGACCGTCAGGGTCAATAGGTGTGATTTCTGGTTGAGCGCTCTCAATCATTTCTGCCACCGATAAACAGCGCAGATCGCTGTAGCGCGTCCCCATCACCTGTACGCCCACTGGGAGGCTCTCAGCGCGTCCACATGGCACAACAACCGCAGGAATGCCTAAGACGTTTGCCGGCTTCACAGGCCGCATGAGCTCAAGCGTTGCCGCGGCACTATCGCGATCAGCGATGTCAAAGTCATACACAAATGGCGGCTGTGACCACGTGGGGCTCAACAAAATGGGATACTCCTCGAACCACATTTGCCATTGGCGGGTTAACCCGTCGCGTGTCATCTGTGCACGCAAGTAGTCAGAGAAACTCACATCGGGAATCACTTCCATCGAATACTCAAGAAGTTTCCACCCGTTTTCACCTACTGCAAGTTTCAACAGATCAAGTTGTGCACGCAGTTCGGCAGACATCATCTGGCCCCACGTATCGAGCGTCTTCTCGTACTCAGGTGGAGTTGCATCAACCACCTCGTGTCCAAGGTTTGACAAAACATCAGCGGCTTGTCGCACTGCTGCGGCAATCTCGGGATGAGTTGATCCACCGGGTGGATCTGCAAGCACCGCAACTTTCAGGCGCTGTCCTTGTGCAATATCGGCAAATTGCGCGGGCACGCTCAATGGATCTCGCGGATGTTGGCCAACAACTGCGAGAAAGCCAGCACGCACGTCTGCAATACGGCGCGCCATCACCCCTTGGGTCAACATCGTTTGGGCGGCCATACCACGATCTTGTTCGGGGAAATATTGAGCATCTGCAATTGCACCCACTGTTGGTTTGATGCTTGCAATGCCACAGGCATGCGCCGGATTGCGCAGCGAACCACCAATGTCGTTACCGACACCAAGTGGGGACATGCCGGTCGCTAGTGATGCACCTTCGCCACCGCTTGATCCACCGGCTGTGCGATCTGCACTCCATGGATTTTTCGTACGTCCATACAATGTTGAGTCGGTGTGTACACGTAACCCGAGATCAGGCAGGTTTGTGCGCGCAAACGGAATCGCACCTGCTTTCTTCATCGCTTCAACAATGGGAGCATCTGTTGGCGGAATTGCCTCGGTAAGAAGTGGAATGCCTTGCGTCGTCGGCAGACCCGCTATGTCGATGTTTTCTTTCACCGTCATGGGTACACCGTGCAAGAGACCGAGCGTGTCACCGCGCTTCACTGCGGCGTCGGCAGCATCGGCAGCATCTCGAGCATCATCTGCCATTACTCTCACGATTGCATTGACATGCGGATTGATTTTGTCGACACGCTCGAGATGTGCTTCTAACACTTCCCTGCTCGTTGTCGCACCAGTGCGAATGTCGCTTGCTAGTTGAAGTGCCGTTTTACGCCACAGTTCATTGCTCATCTGCTCAACTTAGTGGGCGCCTGTCAGCTGGAAACACCTGACCCCATTAATCACTGATACGGTGCACAGGTGCCTATTCGCGGAATGAACCATGCTGTCCTGTACGTACGAGACGCAGATCGCACGGCCGATTTCATGGAGCGGATGCTCGGATTTCAGCGCTTAGATTCCGTGGGCATCATGCCGAGAATTCAAGGTGTGGCGTTTTTGCGTGCCGACGGCTCAAACAACGACCATGACCTCGCGTTGTTCTCTGTTGGACCAGACGCAGCCGACTCTCTTGCAGGCACCGGAATGGTGGGGCTGTATCACATCTCATGGGAAGTCAATTCTCTTCGCGATCTCATTGCGTATGGCCATGTGCTTGAAGAAGAAGGCGCTCTCCTTGGTGGAAGTGATCACGGCACCACGCGTGCGTTGTATGCACGAGACCCCGATGGCATCGAGTTTGAATTGGTGTGGGTGGTTCCTGAATCTCTTCTCACCGTCGACGATGCACCCACAACACGTGATCTTGATCTTGAATCTGACATCGCGCGATTTGGCCTCGACACTCCCGGGCGTCAACCGCAATATTTCATGTAACTAGTTTCTGATATAACTTGCCAGCGCATTCAGCCTTATGCGTTGAAATGAAGTTTCAACCCTGGTCGCGGCCAATCCATTTCATACAGAACACCCAAACCAGACGACGTGACATACGCCGTGCGCAGGTCTGAACCACCAAAACAAATGTTGGTGATGTAGGGGTCATATTCCGGAAGTGATATTTGTTCGATCAACTTCCCTTGTGGGCTCACCACACTGATGCAACTTTTCATCAACGTTGCAACGCAAATGTTGCCGTCGCCATCAGTTGCCATGGAGTCAAGCAGTTGATATCCGTCAAAGCCATACACCAATGTTCCCGGTGAGAATTTTGTGGTTCCTGGTTTCAACACACCGGGTGACTCAATCTCCCAACCCCACAATCGTGCGGACGTGGTCTCTGCAACGTATACGTGCGTATCACCAGGTGCCAACGACACGCCATTGGCACGATTAAGCGGATATACGCAATTGGTGATGAACGAGCCATCTGCTTTTGCGTAGTACAGACCCGCATGATCCGAATCACGGTCACGTCCCTTCCCGAGGTCCGTGAAATAAAAACCACCGTGGGCATCAAAGACAATGTCGTTCGGACCGCACAATATGTGACCATCGCATGAGTCATACAGTGTCTCAACAGCACCTGTATCAATATCGACACGCTGAATAGATCCTGACACGTATTCAGATGGTGTGCCATGAGGTGCAGTGAAACCTTCAACCTCACGCCACATGAAACCGCCGTTATTACATACGTACAACTTGCCATCTGGGCCAATTGCAGCACCGTTTGGCCCGCCACCCACGTGAGCCACGACAACCTTTGTCCCGTCTGGATAACACCGGGTGATGTTGCCAGGCTTTATCTCCACCACGATGACACTGCCGTCTGCCATTGCGATTGGGCCTTCAGGAAACTGCAGTCCCGTCGCCATGATTCGTGCATTATTCATAATAATTCCCTTGTTCATAATGATCCCCTAAAAAGGTAAGCAACGACATACGTCGCGTCTGATCAAATTTGTACTACCGACCTACGTAGTTTGGTTCGCGCTTTTCTAAGAACGATTTCACACCCTCGCGATGATCTTCAGTCTTGAAAAGCTCAGTCAGTGTCGTCGACACCCATACACCGAGCTCTTTCCAATCGGGATCAACTGCGGTGCGGAGACCTTCTTTAATTCGTTGCACTGCAAGCGGCGGACGCGACGCGATTTTGTGTGCAAGCGATACCGCAGTCGGCATGAGATCGTCATGAGAGACCACGCGAGACACAAGACCAACGGTCAATGCTTCGTTGGCGTCAATGACATCACCGGTGTACAGCAGCTCGGCGGCCTTCTCCCGTCCCACCAGAGACGCCAAACGACCAATACCCGCCACATCGGTACAGAGACCACGCAGTACAAACAACTCACCGAATTTGGCTTTCTCTGAGGCAACACGAATGTCGCACATCATCGCCATTTCCATGCCCCACCCAACAGCAGCACCATTCACCGCAGCAACAATGGGAATGTTTGTGTGCAAGAGTGCATCTGCAGCTGGGGTAAGTCGTGGCGCAACCGTGACAGGCCGATCCTTTTTATCTCCCCCACCCATAATTTCGCGAACGTCATCTCCAGAACAAAATGCAGGATCAGCACCTGTCAACACAATGCAACGCGCGGTGCTCTCACGCACAGCAGCTTCTAATTCGTCATATGACTGATAGCGCAATGCATTGCGAATCTCGGGTCGATTGATAGTGATGATGTCAACGTGCTCATCACGTTGCACAATGATGTCTTCGGCCATGTCTCATCCCTCCATAATTCGTGGATAGTCATGCTGAACAGACAGAGACCAACGGGGTTCTCGCTTTTCCAAAAATGATTGCACGCCTTCTTTTGCATCACTCGTTGCGATAAGTCGTGGGAACAATTCTTGTTCCTTTTTCTGAATCGCATCGTGAGAACTCGTAAGGCTCTCCCACATCAGTGCCTTCACAATCGCTGCTGATACGGGTGCCACATTTGTCGCCACTTCGCGGGCAATTTCCATTGCGCGATCTAATACGTTCTCAGCAGGTACCGCTTCCGAGATCAAACCCATCTCAGCGGCTTCTGTACCGGAGATCATCTGTGCAAACATCAACAACTGCGTGGCTTTCTCAAAGCCCAAGGCGCGCGTCACTGTAAAGTGTGCGCCCAACTCTGGAACGATGCCACGACGGGTCATTGCAAATTGAATCTTGGCTGATTCAGCCACAATGCGAAGATCACACAGCATCGGATATGTAATGCCCACTCCAACTGCGTGTCCATTGATGGCGGCAATCACCGGCTTTCGGATTTGATGCGGCCATTTACGTGGCAAGTCAGCGCGACCCATTTTTCCACCAGCTTCGAAACCGCCTTCACCGCCACTCAAATCAGCACCTGCGCAAAACGCGCGTCCAGCGCCAGTGACAACGACGACTCGTACCGCATCATCGACATCAGCCTGCCCCATCGCGATAAGCAAGTCATCGCTCAATTGCGGGGTCCACGTGTTGAGTTGCTCGGGGCGATTCAAGGTGACGATCGCGACCCCATCGCGAACGTCGTAGGTGACAGCGGTGAGTTCCATTGGGTCATTGTTTCACGCCGTTGGTGACCCTTCGTCACTGAGCCCTATTTCAAAACAGGCAGTACTTTGCGCTGCTGGAGTACCGCAAGCCAATGACACATTGATTCCTCGGTGTCATAGGCGCGGGCGAAGCCCGCTTGTCGCAGTTTGACGGTGCTCACCAATTTTGGATTTGGTGATTCGTTCGCACCTTCCACGAAGCACACCTTGGTGTAGTGATGAGATTCGCCACAGACCTGCTCAATGGAGAGTGGGCGCAAACTGTGTGTAGCAACAATGTGGTTCCATAACGCCGCGCGCTCTGGCAAGTACGTCGACAACGACAATGGTTCGTCGGGACCCACCTCTACACCCAACGTGCGCGCCATCACAGGCCACAGATCACGCCATTCAAACACTTCGCCGTTCGTGATGTTGTATGTCTCGTTACGTGCCACTGTGTTGTCGGCAGCCCATTCCATTGCTTCAGCGATAATGCGCGTGTCGGTTGCTTGCCATACCCAACGTGCACCACCTGGATAACTAAACGGCTTACCTTCTGCGTGTCGAATCGCCGCGTATGCCCCAATGACTGGCAAGGGGTTCATCACTACCCCGTAATTAGGGCCAACAATTAACTGAGGTCGCCAAATGGTGAACGCAAAACCGTGACCACGAGCTTTGTCGCGAATGTAATCCTCTTGCAGCCAATAAAAGTTCGCATGGTCGTCGCGCGGATATCTTTCCCGCGCGGGAATACGAATGGCGTGCAGATGGGCTCCATACGCCTTCGTGCCTTGCAAGAAACTGATGTGGCAAAAACCTTTTGCGTGTTGCAACACTGGTTCCATAATGTTCGACATCATCGCGAGGTTGGTCTGCATCTGGCGTTCATCAGTCCAGCCCGGCATTAAACCTGGCAACTCAAACACCGCGGCATACACCACATGAGTAACCTCGGTGAGTTGTGGAGCCAGGTTCCGACACGCAGTCGAATCGGTCAGATCAACAGACACATGCGTGTAGGCACGCGGTGAATCGATCTCGGGTTCGCGGCGTGACAACGCAATGACATTGTCGCCTGCTTCAAGAAATGCCTCGACAGCGGCTGTACCAACAAGTCCGCTTGCCCCGACAACGAGCACTGTTCGGTTAGCCATGAATTACCGACGCGCGAGAACTTTTTCAATTGCCGAGAGATCAAATGGATGTCCGAGCATCACAATGAGATGATCCGCACCTGCTTCTACAAATGCGTCGGCCTCATCAAGATCCTTGGGATAGATGGCGACAGTACGTTCGATGTCTTTGGGATCACGTCCGACTTTTTCACACCATTCGTTCAACACATTGTTCTTATGGCGGAAATTATCAACGGGTCCAAAAGTGTTCAACATGTCGGCGTGTTCGGCAACCAAGCGCAGCGTGACCTTTTCACCGCTTCCACCGATCATGAGGGGGATCTTCCCATTCACAGGTCCTGGATTGAGTTTCGAAAGGCGTTCCTTGATGACAGGTAGTCCGTCGCGCAAGATACGTAAACGTTCCGGTGCGGTACCGAACTCGTATCCATATTCTGTGTAATCACGCTCGAACCAACCGCTTCCAACGGCAAGAACAAAGCGACCATTGCTGATGTGATCAATGGTGCGAGCCATATCGGCAAGTAGGTGCGGATTGCGATACGTGTAGCACGTGACAAGGGCGCCGATTTGTGCATGACACGTGTCCGCCGCCATGGCCGCCAGCAACGTGTAACACTCGAAGTGCTCCGCATTCGGTTCGCCGTATAACGGATAAAAGTGGTCCCATGTCCAAATGCTGTCTACTCCGAGAGCATCCGCTGCCCTCCATGCCTGACGCATCTCGTTGATAGAAGTTCCTTGCGGATGAAGCTGCACACCGATTTTCATAATGACGAGCCTACGAGGCGGTGACCAGTACGCGAATAGCACCAGAAGCTTTGTCGGATGCGATGCGGAAACCATCCTCGATGTTTTCTAACGGCACCGAATGAGACGCCAGTGGAGTGAGACAGTCAGCCTTTTTTGCCACCAGTTCGCTCGCATAGTCAAAATCGTCGATGCCATCACGCGCTGCGTAGGCAACTGCACAAAACATTCGCTGATCACGGTTGAGCATGCGCCCTACATTTACCTGCATTGGCTCGGTGAACGCACCCAGCACCACCACCTCGCCACGGCGTGCAACAATCTCGGTTGCAAGGTCAAGAGTGTTTGCTGATCCGCCCACTGCTTCCACCACTAGCGGACTGCGCATCTTGCGTAGCACCGATGATGCGTCATCACGAGTGGAGTCAATAATTTCATCGGCTCCCACCGACATTGCGGCTTGTTTTTGATGTTCGTGTTTTGCAACCACCGTGATGTAATCAGCACCAAGATCTCGTGCAGCAAGCACAGCAGACAAACCCAACATGCCAGCGCCAATCACCACCACATGAATGCCGTCCACGCGACCATTGGCGCGCGCAGTCCAACTATGACGCATCGCGTGTACTCCGCATGCAACGGGCTCAACGAGTGCTCCAAGTGGGGCAGGAACGTTGTGTGGCAACGTGGTCAACGCGTGCACAGGCGACAGCATTTGTTCGGCGAATCCGTATGTGGGTACCGGAGTTTTCGCTTCGCAAAACCACGCCGCACCTTCGCGACACGGACCGCACTGCTGACACCCACCGATCTTGCTCGGGTGAACCGCAACAATGTCCCCCACATTGATGCCAGATACTCCCTCACCAAGTTGGGCCACAACAGCGCTGATCTCATGGCCAAATGCTCCGGCAGACCCCACGTTGGCAGGATGCGGATTTTCCCAATCATGAAGATTGCTCCCGCAGATGCCACATGCAACAACATCAAGCAACACTTGACCTGCACCTGGCGGCGATAACTCAATATCGATTATGTCGATCGATTCAGCTGATCGAAGAACTGCTGTGCGCATGTTGTCCCCTTTGCGTGACGTGATAGGCGGAAAAATCAAGATCATGTGACATCGACCAATAGTCAACAAGACGCCATGGCAACACCACTGTGATTCGACCGTACTTGTTTCGATACCACGTTGACATTCCTGGATGGGTCCAAATGAGTTGTTCGTGTTCAGCATCGACTTTGGCGTTGTATTCATCCATCACTGTTTTGTCTACGTCGATAGAGGAAATACCCTGCGATGTCATTTTTGCAATTGCACTTGAGATGTACCGGGCCTGACATTCGCCCATAAAAATCAAACTGCCACCGTGAGCCAAGAAGGTGTTGGGGCCACTCATCATAAAGAGATTCGGAAAGCCCGACACAGAAAGCCCAAGGTATGCACGTGGGTCATCGTTGACCCATTCATCAGCAAGACGCTTGCCATCTCTGCCAACAACATCGACCCTGCCCAAGAACTGATGCACTTCAAAACCCGTTGCCATCACCACAACATCAGCATCACGATGCTCGCCAGCGACCACACCAGTTTCATCGATGTGCTCTACGGCATCAGTGACCAATTCGACGTTGTTGCGTAACAACATCTCAAACCAACCGTTATCAAGCAAGATTCGCTTTCCATACGGTGGATACGACGGAACGCATTTTTCCATCAGATCAGGACGGTGTCCAATGATCGACTCGATGTATGCGAGCATCTCTACGCGATGACGCTCGTTGATGCGATTCATCGAACGTTCGGGATGCTCCCATTGAGGATCTTTGCGTAACGCCGGAAGCAAACCATCGCCATACCGCCAAAACATAGAAAAGCGAAACCACTGTGCGTAAAACGGAAAATGCTCAAGCAACCACAATTCACCATCATCAATGAGGTCGCGATATCCCTTGATGTCACGAGCCCACTGTGGCGAACGTTGATAAATGGTGAGTTTTTCTACCTGTGGCGCAATTGTGGTGGCAATTTGCATCGCCGATGCACCAGTTCCAATAAGAGCAACTCGCTTCCCTGCTAGATCGAGGTCATCTGGCCAGTGAAACGGATGAAACAGTGGTCCGTTGAATGTTTCCGCTCCAGGGATGTCTGCTATTCGCGGAGTGCTCAAACCACCAATGGCACTCACAAAAATTGGAGCCACATATTGTTCCGTTGCACCTGATGGTGTAGTTGCGGTCACTGACCAGACCTGTGAGTCTTCATCCCAATGAGCTGCGATTACTTCACGCTGGAACACCACATTGTCATGAACGCCATTGGCACGTGAAGTGTCGACGATGTATTGCTGAATTTCAGGACGAAGTGCGAAATACCTCGACCACTTGTTGCGCTTCCCCGTCGAGAAGGAATATGCATGGTTGGGAGTGTCAACACCACAGCCGGGATATCGATTGCGATACCACGTGCCACCAACCTCAGAGTTGGCATCAAGAATCACATACGACACCCCAAGTCGCGATAGTTGCGCACCGAGGGCGAGACCACTCACCCCAGCTCCCACAATCACCACGTGTGGCTCACCCTGTGGCACTTGCTGTAGTGACTCAAGTGGCAGACCAGCGTCGCGCGAGGCAAACCCAAGGTCTTCGCGCATCATGAGCGAATACTCCAGTGGAATATTTTCCCCCATACACACGCTCATCATCTTCACCATCAATTCGTCGCCAGGATCACCAATGACCGCTTCAGGGAAACCCTCATCAATAAAACGTGCAGCCTCATTGCGCACCTCTTGCTGTGCGTCGTCACTCAAACCAGCATCGCGAGCCGCAATTAATCGAACATCACGTCGCGGACGAAACGGTTCCGACATCCACTTGTCGTCGCCAGTGAGATGAAACAGCGCCATCAACAACACCCGCATGTCGGCGCTGTGCAAGACATTGGTCGCATGTGACGATGCCATATTCCCCCTGACGGCAAGTGTACGACACACGGATATTGTTGTGATTACCCCACGACCGATTGCTCGACAAAAAGTGACACCCAAAAACCGCTTAATGTCTTCCTTGTGGATGAAATCCTGCGTCGTGCAGCAACAAGCGACATCGACGATTTGATGGCCATTGAGACAGCGTCATATTCCGAACCATTCACACGCGAAGTATTTCTTCAGTTTCTGAAAGACCCGTCATGCATATGTGTGCTCGCTCAACACAATGAACATGTTGTGGGGTATGCGCTTGTTGCGATCAATCTCGAACTCTCCCAACTGCTCTCTATTGCCGTACAGCCGGATCGTCGCTCAACTGGCATTGCGCGTCGACTGCTGGCAGGCGTGATGGACTACTGCAGGTCCGCTGGCGCGGAGAACATGCGCTTGGAAGTGCGCTCTGCTAACCACGCTGCTCGTCGCCTGTACGAAGCAATGGGGTTTTCACTTATTGGCATACGCGCCAAGTACTACGGTAACGACGACGCACTTGTGATGCGCGCACAATTACAACTTGAGGACTAGACCAAGTCCTGAACGCTCAAACAGCTACCGCTCAACTACGGCAGTGGCTTGTCACTTGTGAACCGCTCCACCACATTACGCATGATGCGCGACACGTTGTTGTCGTAATCGTTGTGTGACAGCGCACCACACCATGCAATTGAACTAGTGGAAAACACTGCCCCGTCTGATGCAGTCTTGAAATAGACAATATCGGCGCGAACGTTGGGGTCAAGATCTCCACCCATGTATGGCACAGTGAGAGACCCGTTTTCACGCACCTCCAGCATTAAACGCGAATGTCCCTCCGATGACGCAATCACATGTGCCCATGCTGGTGAACCCAAGTTCGGGTCGTACCAATCAAGCTCAAGTCCTGCTGCTCCACCTTGCTCAAGACCAAAGTCACCGATCTTTTCGTCGTCACCGATTCCTTCCATGATCCACTTTGCTTCTGGCACAAAAGAATCTGGATTGCGTCGGTAATACGACGAACGATCCATTCCTTGGGCGATGAAACCAGTACCCACGAGTTTTTGTGGTGCGCGACCACGATGACGCCACAGACCACCAAACTCCCCAGTGAAGCTCATGTACTGCTGACCTGGCTCACCGGACCACGCTTCGGTGCCATGTGCACGACGCACCTCGATAATCCGAGGATCGTCAGGGTTAAATGCCGTCACCCAATAGAAACCGTTGCCGCCGAGGTACATGATGCGTCCGGCATCGTGTTCTACAAACGACTGCAATGCATCAAGCATTCCGCCGGTGTAGTACTCGGGATGCGTGCCGGTCACCACCAGTTTGTAACCATCGAGTGCGGAGTGACCGTCACGGTGAAGATCATGATCGGTAATGACATCCACCGGATATCCCATGCGATCAAACCAGTCAATCAAATGCATATCGGCGTTGAATTGCCATACGTTGGTCATCGAGTGTCGATACTTCGGGCGAACAGTAAGAATCGGACGCAACCACGTGGAGTAACACACTCCCGAGCCGTCGCTGTGTACGTCATAGCACGACATTCCAAACTCGCGATGTTGGTGTCGCGCAAGATCCATCTCGCCCATATGTGGGACAGCTCCAGCTAACGCCTCGACAAACGGGGCATCGGCGGCGAATTGATCATTTGCATACGCGAGATAACTGGCTGTTGGAGCCACATACAAGATCTTTGAACGCCGCACTCCAGGCGAGTTGCGTACAAAGAACACCAAATAGTCTTCTTCGCGCACATCTTCCACCATCGCGTACACACGTAGTGCATAGACACCGCTTTGCAAATTGTCGGGAACAGTCCACGACACCGTGGGTTCCCATTGACAATCAGAAATGTCATCGTCATGAAAATGAATCGCACCGTATTGATCGACAGCGTGTCGATAGCAGTATTCACTTCCATCCCAGTTGTGCCCCGTCATCGCGCGCACCGGCATGTTTCGTGTAGTGCCATGAATACGGTTCACTGAACTATCAATGACTCGCGTGATGTCTTTCACCCCAACCGAGGTGAGATTGGCTTCAAACGCCCACGACGCCACGATGTTTGGAACCAACTGCGGTTCAAACACTGCCCGTGTGATCTCGTCATCGCGCAGTACACGTGCAGCAATACGTGGTCGATCTACCTTGCCGTTGAACACGTCAGCGTGAACATTGCGACCGTTCGACAAAGTCACCCGATTCTTTGCCGCGATAAACATCGGGATACCGCTTGTGTCCGGCAGATCAGTGCCGACTTTCTTTTCAACAACTGCCTCGTTTGACTCACCTGGTGCGGTGTACAACACGCGAGTGCTGTATGTACCGCGCACTGTTTGGCGCGTTATACGTACCGTTTTTGTTGCGTCATCGAACGAAGCAGACACCAGATACCACACCGTTGTCGTTAATTCACCTGGCAACACCACCTCGGTCGACGCACCCCCGGCATGTGTGATTCGAAAAGCCAATTCACCATCGGGAGTGAGATACAGCATCCAACCAACGCCTTTATCGGCATCGAATTTCGACATCACCACTTGTTCTCTGTCGAGACAGGGAGTGGTGGGCCAAATCAACGCTTGCACAGTCAAATTCGCTAATTGATCAATCTTTGGTGATCGATCTATCTCGATGCACGACCCCGGGTATGTGTCTTGCTTAAAGGCCGCATATGTTCCGTTTGTGGTTGTGGCAATTTCCTCTTCTTTAAATCCTGGTCCTGCACCGTGCATGTCACCATGAATGAGGCGCACCATTTGGGCATCAAACGTTGCCGCGCCATCAAGGCTCACCATGAAGTTCAATGACTCCCCTGGTGCGACGCTGATTTGATCCGCATAACCAATAATTGGCTTTGGTTCATATTGCGATGAGTTAATAACAATTCTTCCCATGACTCTGTCTCCTTACGCGCCGAATTCTTCTTGGACGAGTTTTAAACGTTCGAGAAACACTGCGTGTTCCACTTCGTCAATTGAGTGATACAAACCAGGTCGTACAAATATCGGCACGCCCTTTTGTCGACCGTGCTCTCCAATTGCCCACTCTTTTGCTGGAGTGATGATGATCACGATTAATCGAGGCAAGTGTGGCAACGGATCACCACGCAAGAAATACAACACAGCATCTAGGGCAGCGCTGTGATGACCAATGGGAGTGCGTCGATGTTCCTCGATCAGCTCATCGGTAATAAGTGGCGCAATACGTTCTCGCCACATGAACTTCTTTGACTCATGCGATATTGCACCTTGCTTTGCCAAATCCGTGCGCATATGTTCCCCCTCACGACCACCCCCACAACTCGTGTGGGGTATTCACGCATCTTTCAATACGCGTCCGTATAAATAGGAAACCTAGTGCAAATTACTTGCTGTATTTTCCGTATGTTCAAATACTCGTAATTCGGGGGCATTCGCGGCCACAAGGTAGGCCCCAAGTAACGCAACTCCGAGAAGTGGCAGTACTTCGGCCCCCACAATGAGAGCCACCATCAGAAGCGACAAAAACCATGCACGTACGAATGCAATGAGGATTCCCACCATCGCAGCACCGGCCGCAAGCGTGAGTGGAACCCCAGGAATGATTGCGTGAATGAACACGCCGAGTGCAAGTCCCACAAATACTGCCGGGAAAATGCGACCTCCCCGGAATCCGACGGCAACAGCAACCGCAAGCGACAGCAATTTCGCAAGAGTTATGAGTAGCACTCGCCCGTCGGAGAGATCTCCTGATTCCATCAAAAGATCTGTCATCTCGCGTTGACCGCTAAACATCACAACATCGCCGGCAATAACAACGATTCCAGCTAACGCAGCACCGGCAACCGTCAGACGGGCAATCACTGGCACACGATGCACAATCGGGTGAATGAAACGCAATACATAACCGAACCCGACGCCAAGCGCACACGCGATGGCTCCAACAACAAATGCCGACACGATATCGATCACCAAGAAGTCTCGTAGAGGAGGCATCGGCGCAGACAAACGTGGCCGTGTCGCGATCAACGTGACAGTGAGAGCACCCGAAGTTGCAGCAACAAGCAATGGAAATAGTTTTTCGTACAGCATTCGACCAGATGCTGGAACGAGCTCCATAAATGCAAACGCTGCTCCAATTGGGGCTCCAAACATTGCTCCGAGCATTCCGGCAACACCAACAGCTATGACACCTTGAGCTGGCATGTTGCGACGCATTGCAACAAATGCAAGTGCTGCCCCTGATGCACCAAGAAGTGGCGCCTCAGGCCCCATACTCACACCAATCGATAACGTCACCAACGCTGCAATGAGTAATCCCAGAACTGCCGACACAGCAATCGGCTCGCCAAATAAAGATTCTGTTGCCGGGTCGTGTCCACCATGTCCGGGTGCTACGTGTAACACCACACCCACAACCAGACCGCCAACGGTCATGACAAGAAATGTCCACCACCCCGCACCATGGCCAACGTCGAATGCGTCCGGCAAGCGATGCCACAAGAGATGCTCAATCCGATGTGCTGTACCTTCAAACAACAACAATGCAAGTCCAGAGGCAACGCCAATTACTAGTGCGATCACAGATTGATTGGCGAGGGCTCGATAGTTCACGCGCTCGGGCGTTGGTACTGGAAATGTCATATCACTACTTCAATAAATACTTGAATGAAAAAGGTAGAAGAAAAAGAAAACCCCACCAGGCGAGCCTGGTGGGGTGCGTTCTTTTAGTTGAGAACCTATCTAGTCAGACCGATTAGGCCTGAACGATCTGCTTCTTCATATTGTCGTATTCAGCCTGAGTGATCTTGCCGCGATCAAGCAAGTCAGCAAGTGTTGCTAACTGTTGAGCACTGCCACCTGCAGCCGACTGCACGTAGTCGCGGAATGCATCATCTTGTGCTTTCGCAGTGCGCACTGAACGCTCTGCCATGCCATTGCCACGAGCAATGAGATACACAAGCACGCCGAGATACGGCAAGACGATAATGAACAAAGTCCAAAAAGCCTTTGCAACACCTTTTGTTTCTTTGTCACGAATGATGTCGCCAAAGATGTAGATCACCATTGAGATCCACATGAAGAACAAAAAGAACCACAAAAACGTCCAGAGCAGTTCGCCTACTCCAAAATCACCAGCAATCATTAATTCTCCTTACGAGATGTGTTGCGCGCTTCGCACAACTACTACTGCGGCTGATTGCCGCGAGCCACTAAATACTAGGTACTCATTCCGTGCAGACCAAGCACCCCTTCGTTATTTCACTTTCCCCCTTTGTCACAATGACATTCGTCGCCAACTGGTAAAACTTTTATCCAGCAAATGATTCACAACGGGAACATTGCAGGCTTCAATCTCTGCCGAGTGCTACGTTCGCGACGGTGATTCCTACAAACACAGACACCCACACAGCACTGCGTGGTGAATTAGGGACGCATCTCGAAGTCCTCGTGGTCTTGTTTGCAATCTTCATTACCCAAGCTGCTCTTCCCGACGAAAACTGGTCGCGTGCAGTGCAAATTATCTTGCAGGCAGTCGCGCTCGTACTCACATTGCGACTCGGCACTCTGTCGCGACCTGTTGTTGCTCTTGGCCAAGTGGTTGTGTTGATCGCCATCGTGGCAGCCATCATCCTGGCCTTTACCGACAACGGGCAAGGCTTAATGCTGTTTGTGAATCTTGTATTGGTCGCACTTGCTCCCATTGCTGTTTTACGATCGATCACGCGACACCGGCAAATCTCGTGGGCAACGGTGGTGGGGGCTATTTCCATTTTCTTGTGCATCGGCCTGTTTTTTGCCTGTTTTCATCAGATCATCTACGAATTCGATGATGCTGCCTTTGCCGTCGCAAATGGTCAACTACGTCCCGCGACCTTTCAGTACTTCAGCTTCATCACCCTCACCACGGTGGGCTTTGGTGATGTGGTTGCAGTATCGGACTTGGCCCGCACAATGACCGCCCTCGAGGCAATCATCGGGCAGATCTTCCTTGTCACCGTCGTTGCTCTTGTAGTCGGCAATATTGGGCGTACCCGCAACTAATCTTTCGCCCGATGGACAGTTCCTCGCGTCAGCGCATCCTGGAAGCAACGATTGAAGCTATCGGCCGTGGTGGCGAAACGTCTGTGCGCATCATTGATGTCTCTGAAGCAGCTGGCGTCACACAAGGTCTTGTCACCTACCACTTTCGCACGCGTGACCAATTAATTGCCGAGGCGAACACTGCTCGATTCGTCGCCACCATCAGCGAAGATCTTGAAACCATGAAGCAAGCACTTCCATCTATTACGACTGAAGAAGATGTACGTGGTCTCGCCCACCACATGACCACATTGTTGCTTGGTCCCGAACGAGGCCTTGCGCGACGTCGTCGCCTCAACGCGCTGGGATTTGCAATTCAGTCTCCTCATGCAATGAAGACCACCACACCTGTTCACACTCAAGTCGTTGATGCAATGACAGACATTGTTCATCATGGACAAGAGGTTGGAGTTGTACGCACCGATCTTGATCCGCGGGCGATGGCCACTGTGATTCTTGCGTACACCTTTGGAATTGTGATGAGAGAGTTTGACGAGAATCCACCATCAGATGACAGCCTCTTTGCGGCAATCACAAACTTTGCGCTCGCTATGTTGATCAAACAGCAAGGTTGATCAAACAGCAAGGTTGATCAAACAGCAAGGTTGATCAAACAGCAAGGTTGATCAAACAGCAAGGTTGATCAAACAGCAAGGTTGATCAAAAAAACAAGGTTGATC
>Ga0164293_10000160_pt1 | contig 46813 bp, 47 predicted proteins | sample GEODES118metaG_FD_111487 | JGI IMG/M metagenome (GOLD analysis project Ga0164293, IMG submission 111487) | Eutrophic lake water microbial communities from Lake Mendota, Wisconsin, USA - GEODES118 metaG | ecosystem: Environmental > Aquatic > Freshwater > Lake | place: USA: Lake Mendota...
ATCAAGTTTAAGATGGTAATACCCATTATTATCAAACAATACAGATCTTGTTCCAGTTGAGTTTAAAACAGAATCTATTTTTAATGAAAAGGTTTTTTTAGATAAAATCAAATCTTCTGCTTCTTTAGTGCATCCTACTAAAAAAAATAGTAATGGTATCAATTTCCTCATAGACCCAAGTTTTACTTTTCGAATTCATATTCAAATTATGAATAATATTTAAGATTTAAACCCATTCCATCAAATTTTTGCATTTTCAGCATGATTACTATTATGGAAAAAATTCACAAAAATGTCGTCATCTTCATCCTCGTCACATATATCAACATCTTCAATATACTGTGGCTTATCATGTATGCATAATTTACATGGATTAAATTTTAACTGTTCTAATAATGATTTATTAAAATCAAGACAAGAGTTCAATTTTAATATCCAGTAATTAGTTAATAAGTCTAAAATTGGTTTTTTTATCTTGTTGTAAAAATCAGTTAAAATAACACGAACTTCATTGTCTGAAAGTTCAGTAAAATTATTACTTATAGACACATCTCTATATTTCTTGGAGGTTACTAAAAATGTTTTAGTTGAAAAACCATGATTTACTAAAACATGCTTGTGATTTTCTGATTTATTGTAAAAATCATCAACACCATTTAAAATATTTTCAATTTCTAATGTAATTTCATTCAAACTCATGTTTGTTACTTCATGAAATTCTCCATTTCCAATCTCAACTGGTTTAGGAGGATTTGTTAGATTAAATTTTAATTGAAGTTTTTCAATAAACTTTTTTTGATTAGTATTATAAAGATTTGTAATTTCTTCTTGCTTAAACCATCTTCTAAATGCATCAACACTTTCTTTGTCAACTTCTTTTGATCCATTTTTATATTTAATTTCAACTGGTATTTCAATATCCTTGAAAATTGAATTTAAGCCTTCGCAATTACTGCTACTATGATATTTAGCGTATCTCGCTTCTTCATTCACATAGCTAAAAGTATCTTTAATGTATGCATTTGCAGTAAATTCAATCAAGTTATCTTTTGAGCTAATTAAAAACTGCTTAATTGTTAATATTCCCTTTCTTTCAACTTCATTAAGAAACGGTATATTAATTGTATACACGTTTTTGTTATTATTATCTAAAACTGGACTATACTTCTTAGCAATTCTTAAAAAATTAGATTTTGTGATAAAATGTTGCATGGTTTGTGTTGTTAAGGTGTTTTTTGTGTTTACACCTATATATAAACAAAAGCCGTTATTGTAACCATGTTTTACAATATATATAGGGTATGTATTAATTTAAGAGAAATATGTTTCTTATTTGTAAAGAGACATAAATTGTAAGTAATTGATTTACAATATATTATAAGATATTTTAAAAGTTCTTTGAAAAAGATGGTAACATCTAGCTGGTAAATTTATATATAGGTGTAAACAAAGTAAAAATCAAAAAAACAAAATCATGAAAAAAGCATTATTCATTTTAGCAATCACTTTATGTACATCATTAGTAACTAAAGCACAAAGCTATTATTACAAAACAAGCACACCATCGTATTCGACTAGTACTTATTCAACCCCTAGTTATAATGTAGTAAGTAGTTCGTCCATTTATAGTGGCGGGTATTCATCAAATCAAACATATAGCAGTGGAAGAAGTTACACTAACGTAAACACTACAAGAAATTATGATAATTATGGGGGAGGCTATAGCTCAAGTACCAATGTATATAAAAATGGGACTTTAAGCTCATTTAGCTATACTACGAGTAATGGTGGGGTAACAAATACCTATAAGTATAAATATTAAAAGTTAGTTCTTAGTTTTCGTTTAATTGTGTCAAAGCTGTCGCCTAAATATGCGGCAGCTTTTTTTATAGAATTTAAGGTTTTATTAAATATATTTGGAATACAATCATTGCCTATATGAATAAATTTGTAATTATAATTTTAATTGTGTTGTTATCTAAATCACTTTTGTATGCACAAGAGAGCAATTTAGTGCCAATAAAAAAAACATACGCGTTGGTTGTAGGAATTTCAAAATATAAAAATATTATTTCATTAAGATATGCTGATGACGATGCAAGACTATTTGCAAAATGCTTAATTGACCAGCAAATATGTAAAAAGGAAAATATTTCATTACTAATTGATTCTGCAGCAACTACAAGTAGTTTTTATAAAGAATTATCATTAATAAAAAATAAAATAAAACCAAATGATAAATTATTTATCTATTTCGCAGGTCACGGGGATGTAGAAACAGAAATAGAGAGTGGATTTTTATTACCTTATAATTCAGAAGCAAATAATTATCCAGCAACTGCAATTGATATATCAATGTTAGAAAAATATGTAAATGCTTTTGTAGCGAAAAATACCAAAGTTGTATTAATTACAGACGCTTGTAGATCTGGTAATTTAGCTGGAGGTTCTCTAGGTGCTTTAACTACAATTACTGCAATCTCTAAAAGTTTTAATAATGTAGTTAAGATAATGTCCTGTCAGCCTTCGCAGTTATCTCAAGAAAAAAAATATATAGACGGAGGTAATGGTGTTTTTACAAGAAATTTAGTAAATGGATTTTACGGACTAGCAGATAAAAATAATGACGGGTCTGTAACACTTAGGGAAATTGATTTGTATTTAGATAATGTCGCAACAGAAACTAATCAAAGTCAAATTCCAAAAACAGAAGGAGATCCTTTAACACAAATCGTTAAATACGACCAAGATATAAAAAATCAATTGACTCAAAAAAAAATTGAATTATCAACGTATGCTCAAATTCAAAATAGAAGTAATGATATTGTGTTAGAAGCTGATAGTAATATGATTAAATTTAAACAACTTATAAATGAAGATAAATTAATTTCACCAAAAGAACAAAACGCATATGATTTACTCCAAAAAATTAAAATAGTCAATCAAGGATTATACGAAAACTTAAAATATGAATTAGTCTCTGTACTTGAAGACTATATACAAGATTTAATTAATGAAGATCTTAGATCTGAATCAGTTACATATTCAACAAAAAGTAAAAATCAGAATATTAAGGCAATTGCTTATTTAGAAAAAATCGAAGACTTGTTAGGTGATGATGACTTTAGAATAAATGATATACATGCAAAGAAAGGATATTTTAAAGCTTCATATAATTATGATTTACAGGATAAAAATAAAATTTTAAAATCAATTGAAGAGTTGAAAATATCTGATAAAATTATTCCAAATCAAGCTTATATTAAAAATATGATAGGCCTTTGTTATATTACTTTAGAAAATTTTGATGATGCACTTGGCTATTTAAATCAAGTTGTAAAAATTGCTCCAAGATGGGCAGATGGGTGGAATAACTTAGGACTAGTTTATTCGGAAAAAGGTAGTAATGATTCCGCATTAATATATTATAATAAAGCAATTGAAATAGACCCTAATCACACTATGACATTCGATAATATCGGAAGTATATATGATGAACTTGGAAAAAGAGACAGTGCGTTAAAATATCATAATATATCCATATTGAAAGATTCTAATTCTTTTTATCCTTACTTAAGCATTGGTTATTCACATTATTTATTTAAAAACTATGAATTGGCAAAATATTTTGCAAATAAATCAATAGAAAAAGATTCAACATTTTTTTCTTCATTAATTTTGCTTGCCCGTTCGCAATATATTCTAAAAGATTCTGTTAATTCTATTTTAAGTTTTAATAAAGCAATTAGTCTTAATCCAGACGATTTCGATAAAAGATACGAAATTATCAATTTTTTTTATTCAAATAATGACCTTACTAATGCTGAAATATTTATTAGGAAAGGGATTGAATTAAACCCAAATAAAGAAGTTTACTATGATGATTTAGGTTTTATAAATTATGAAATAAAAAATTACGAATTAGCCATTTTTAATTTCAATAAGTCTGTTCTATTAAAAAATGAGTGGTTCCCAAATTTTATGTTGGCTAAAATTTATGCACTTTTAAGTAATATCGAATTGTCTATACAATTTCTTGATAAATCTATAGAGCTAAATAAAGATGTATTGAAATCATTCACAAAAGATCCTGATTTTGATAAAATAAGATCAAAAGACGTTTTTAAGAAATATAAAAAGAGTATCAATTAATCTTCAGGCTATCATTTAGACTTTTAATAATTTTTGCGTCAAATATTCTTTTCAATGATGAAATATTTTTTGATTTCATTAATGAATAATATTTATTTTCAATTTTTACATAATACCTTAAATTAAATTGGTATACTACTACATTCGACTTTTCATTTAGATACAATACTAGGTTTTCATTAGTAAATTTATACTTAGCATATACATCATTAATCGAATCTATAGGAATTACTGTTCTGTAGCTTATGCTATATTCTTCGCTTATTTCAGACAAGTCATCTAGAGTTTTGACAGATATTGAGATATTGTTTCGATTTCTAATTTCATTAATAACTGGCTTTTGATAAGCCATACTTCTATTTATAGCTGTGTCATTACTATTCTTGATATTTTCTTTTATAACTGTTTTTTCAAACGCAAGTTGATTGTTATCACTATTATTAAAAAGCAATATTCCAGATGTGATAATTAAACCAAAAACACTAGCAGCTATAGCAAATTTCATCCAAGTAAACATTGGTATAATTGTAGCTGCTTCATTTGATTGCTTGTTCTCTATATCCTTAAAAAGTTGCTTAAGTCTCTTTTCTTCTAACAATTCAAATGCTTGTTTGATTTCACTGTCTTTAATATCGTCTTCTGTTTGCTGTATCATTTTTCTAATCTTTTAAATACTTGTTTTTTTAGTCTTTCTCTGCACTTATAACTTTGTGTTATTACATTCCTGGTATTAGTATAATTTAATAAGGATGCAATTACTTCTAATTTTCTATTTTCAAAAAAAATTGATTTTAGTAATTTAAAACATGCAGGACCTTTCTCTTTCATTACTTCCAATTCCTCTAAGATGATTTTAACACGTTCAGTAATGACTTCATTATCGTCAATATTAAAATCTTTGATTTGGTAATCATTAATATTTTCTTCATAAAAAATATTTGTTTTATCTTTTATGAACTTATTATCAAATTCTGTATTAATATTTAAGTTATTTTTATTTGCCTTTTTTAATCTATTTTTAATTTGATTTTTACAAATTGAATTTAGATATGATTGTATTGAAGTGTTTTCAAGTTTTAAATTTTTTGATTTTACATTCTTGATAAATACCATTATTGCGTCTTGATATATATCTTGATTTGTATCATTATCCCAGTACATTTTATCCATAAACCTCATACAGTAATCTTTATGATTATTATATAAAGCTGTTGCTGCTTTATCATCATGTGACTTAATTCCATCAATTATCTCTTCGTCTGAAATACTTATTGATACTATCTTAGACATTTATAATAATTTAAGCTTAATGTAACCATATTTTTAAAAAATATTTAAAAATATGGTTACCAAAAAGGCGATTTGTTTATATATCTAAAATACAGAATTAAACCCTTATATATATAAAAATTAAGATATTTTATGATTAATAGAAGAAAAGCAAAAGACTTGTGTAGAAGAGTTGTCAACGAAATATTCGAATATCAATTAGTTAATGAAAAAGAGATTTACGAAATCCTTCACAAATACCGGTGTGTGTATAAGGTTATTCCATATACACCAGTTGATGGTCCTTTGGGGGAGTTTCATCGCATTTATAAAGAGTTGCTTAAGTTAAGCAAGTATCTATTAGAAAAGCCCAATGCTAAAAAAGCATTTGAGGAATATGAATCAATAAAAAACAAAAATGATAAAGCTATTATTGAGTGGCTTTTAAACCATGAGCAATTAGGTAAGTTTTTAACTAAATTATATATTGACACCTTTATAGCTGACCCTGAAATCTTAGCAAAAGGATATGAAAAATTATTTGCCGAGTTTCCACTAACGGTCGGAGTAATTGATTTTTACCCTTTATTAGACTTTATAGACACTTTTACATCACATTATAGCCTAGTGTTAGAGAAGTATCATAATCCAGAAGGCGATGGGATACATTATATCAATGACGTAGAATACTATGAAGCAAAAGAAGTCACTTTATTAGATTTTATTGCCCCTTCATTAAAAATGCCTATTGAGGATGTGTTTAAAAATCATAAAGAGCCATTTGAGGTAAAACGATTAAAGCATCTTGTGCCCTATAAAGCCTATCAAAGGACATCTCCTAGTCCTCAATTACAGAAAGCACATGATTTGTTTCATAATGATCAATTTGCCGAGGCTGCCCAGCTATACAAGGAACTATTGGTTACAAGGAACGATTTAGATGAAGCTAAGGCGGGATTAGCTATTAGTTATTTTATACTAGAAGAATATGAATTGGCAGAATCTGTAGTAGCGGTCTTGAGTCCTTATCAATATAAAGAACTAATTACCTTAATTACAAAGTTTAAGTCTGGATTACAAGAAGGTGGTCTTAATGACACCAAGTCCTATGATATAGTTGATAGGTTCTGTGAAGAAGCCCTTGAAGTCGAATCAGGCGATATAGATCGCGATTATTGGATAAACGAATACGAGGATCTATTTAAATCGGTATCTATTGCTCCAGAGGGTTTACCATCTATTGCCAATGCCAATTTTAATGGCATTAAGTATAAAAATATTCATGATTTTCACAGTAAGTATGTCCAAAGAAAGTTTGAGCAGGATATTTTAAATAGAATGAACCAAAAGGATGCTGTTGAGTATTTTATAGGTAGGATGGATATTTACGCACTCGATAAAATATTAGAATACCGAGAATATTCAGATGTAGATAAACCCTTTTTCTTAGAAAAGCTAAATCTTGTATTTGACATTTTCAAAGAAAGAGGCAATGTAAGATTAGTAAGTACTAATGGCGTTTGTAAGGGCTGTCAACACGGGCATATTGGAGTAGCTTTCATTGGCGACAATGATGATACCTATTTAGAACTCATGATTTTGTCTGAAAATGATAAAGTGACCGATATTTTCGAATGCAACAATTTCAAGTTTGATACTTATAATAAAAAACTTTTAGGGCAAAGGCTATTTCTTCGTATAAACGGGGACGATGAGTTTCCATTTTAATTAATGCATCATATGAATCCATTTACTGCCATTTTAGGCGTCGTTGTGTTGGTTAAACTATTTAATAAGTTCATGGATGGATATAGCACTAAAGTTGATTCTGAAGATAATATCCAATTAAATAGAGTGGCTAGACCTCCTTTATTCAATTATTCTAATGCAAATTTAGTTGATACATCATTACTTAGCTACTATTCAAATATGTTAAATCTTAACCAAGAACCAGAAGTTAACTTAGAAGTATTAGATAATCATTATTACAGAATCGTTCAGCAAATTGAAAATGACAGGGACTTAGGTTTAAGAGTCAATATTGATGTGCATGAATTAGTCACCGCCCATGCTTATATGACAGACATGTGTCGTTATTTTGGGAATAGAAATTAAGTTTCCACTTACAAAAATTATAATATTATTGAATTACATTAAGCTTATCATATTTACTAGTTTAAATTCTTATTAGACTAGAATTCATTAAATCATATTTGCATCTCTTTATTAGTAAATAAATGCAAATTATATGAAAACGCTAGTAATTCATCCAGACGATCGTAGCACAGATCCTTTAAAATCAGTTTATGCGGGCTTAAATAACCTAACTGTAATCACTGGGGGTATTTCTGTAGAGGAAGTGCATCAAATGATTGTAGAGCATGATCGAGTGATTATATTAGGGCATGGTACTCCCAATGGATTAATGTCCATAGGGAAGTTTACAAGTAATTACTCATCATTTTATGTAGTGGATGAACGTATCGCTAAAGAATTAGCAAAAAAGGATAATAACATTTATATCTGGTGTTATGCATCTGATTTTGTTAAAGCACATGGTTTAAAAGGTTTTTGCTCGGGAATGTTCATCTCGGAATTGCTGGAAGCAGAAATCATGGGTGTTCATAATCAATCACAAGATGCAGTGGATGCGCAATTCAAATATTTTTGTGATTTAGTGGGCAATGTGGCAGATAAGTCAGCAATTGAGATATATGAACATGTGAGCAACGAATACGGCAAATGGATTAATAAATGTCCAATTACAAAGTATAATCATGATCGATTATACATAGGGTAATAAATTTTACATCTAAAAAATTTTATCATGAAATATATTTTATTCTTTTTACTTGCCATTATGGCTAAAAATTCAAATGCACAAGCAATAGCTATCAAGCTTAAGTCCTACAGTTGGAATCATCCAAGTCATCAATTTGCTAAAGTTTTAAATGATAATGGCAAGATGCTGCTTGATTCTGTATTGAAAGATGCAGGAGTTGATACTTCAAAATGTATCAAAGTAAATCCTGAGCAAACTATTCAATTTACCCAGCGCGCATATTTAAAGTCTACCTCTTATGCTTACTATGATTACAAATTAGAGCATGGGCAAATGTCTAAAAATTATTATCAAAGTTTTAATGGATATGATGAAGATAAAAAAGAGTACTGTATAATTAGATTTGCGACTAATAAGGATTGGTTTGATAGTATTACTTTGTACTACATAAAATAATTAACTTGTCTCTATAATTACTTTGCCATTTACGACTCGAATATTGGTTGTAGTATTATTGCCAGATACATTTATTTTAACCCCATTTACAGTAATTGTACTAGAGTTTGATGATTTCTCCTGTGTAGTTACTTTGTTTGAAGTAGAAGAATTTGAAGTTGTCTGAGTTGATTTTGAAGGTGTGGATTGGTGTGAATTTTTCGGTTTGAAATGCACACTGTATTGCGCATCATACACTTTACGCTTCGCAGGGTCAGATAACACGCTATTTGCTTCATTGATGGATTTAAATTGTTCAATTCCATTCTTATTCATGTCTGGATGATAACGTTTAGAAAGCGTACGATATGCTTTTTTTATTTCATCCAACGTGGCAGATTGCTTAATCTCAAGTATTTTATAATAGTCTTTCAATTGATTCATTTTATTTATGAAAGAATTCCCTTTGTCTTTAAATATTGTATGCAGCTATCAAGCTCCTTATCCGCAAAAGCATTACTATCAATTTCAAAAGGATTTTTTTGATAAGTTAGCTTCTTACTATACATGTCATAATTTTTAAAGCCAGGATCTTTTAGGTGCTGAATATTATGTTTCATTTCATGGAGTGTGGTGTGAATTATATCTCTAATTTTTGTTGATTCGGATCCGTCATGACTGTTAATATAAATAACAATCTTTTTTTGTCCAGGGTAATAACAGCCTAGTCTTTTCTTACTTTTATAATAAGAGACCCCATATTTCGGATAAAATCTAATGTTTTGCACTTTTAAGGTCGGCCCACAATAGTGTACGACTTCTTGCACCAGTCTTGGGTAAGTACAATTAAGTTTTAGACTAGGTTCATTGATTGCTTGAAATACGCCTTCAATAAACTTAATAAGACAGATTACCAAAAAGCAAAACAACCCAAAAATGATCAAATATCTTTCCATTTAAGTATAGTGTTTGACGATTGCAAATTAGAAGGTACTTTTCTAGTCTATTAATAATAACCCTATTATGCATAAAGTATTATCTTTTTAACTCCTTTATGAGATTCTTAATAGACTAGAATTATATAACTAATTTGCAGCTCTATTTAGCCCCAAATAGGCTAAAAAAGAAGATATTCGTTAAGGCGGATTTTCAAGCAATCTGATGTTAAAGCCAAGCATATGAGGGAGCAAAAAACGAGTGAAATAGTACAAACTGAATTAGATAAGATCATGGATTATGAGCAAATCAATGATTTATGTTTAACTACCGGTTTTAGTGAGTTAGATACGTATTTAGGTGGTCAAGGACTTGAGCCAGGAACGCTTACAGTGATAGGTGCCAGACCAGCTATGGGAAAGACTAGTTTGATTTTGAATATGGTCCACCATCAATTGAATGCCATTGGGGAGCATGAATCAATTTTATACATCAATGCCAGAGACGGCAAAACGAATATTGTACAGCGTTTACTTGCAATGAGTAGTCGTGTAAATATCAAAGATATTCAGTTAAGACGTTTAACGGACGAGGATAAGCAAAGCGTCTTGGACAATCCATTATTAACCTCTTTAAAAGCAGACCAATTGGTGCTTGAAAATGCTTCAAACTTTAAAATTGCGGATATCGAAGCCTTAGTAAAACACACAAATTCATTTAAAAAACTAAGACTTTTAGTTGTAGATACAATCCAATCAATCGATGCAGAAAAGTCTAAGGATGTAGACGAGGGTTATTATTTTATTATGCAAACATTGCAAACAATAGCGGTGGCGTATAATATCCCTGTCATTATCGCTTCTGATGTGCACAGAAGAGTAGAATGGGCAAAGGAAGGAAGGGTGCCAAAATTGGAAGATTTACTAGGATCAGCACATATTGGTCATATGGCCGACAACTGCTTAATGCTTGTGAGACCAGAATACTATCAAGTGCCTGGCGAATATGCAGAAGAAAATCTCTCCGAAGCACATTTGATTCTTAGGAAGAGTCAGCATGGCCATACATTGACTGTGATTAAGTTGGACACAGAGTTAAAAAAGCAATTATTCCTTGACCGCAATGTGCCTTTTAAGGAATTATTGCATAGATATAGTATTAAATAAAATCGTAACTTGTTTATCCCCCGTTTAAAATAATTATATGGCACATCTATCTAAGTCTGATTTTAAGGTAGCACACTCTTGTGCTACAAAATTATGGTATAAAAAAAAGGGATATCCAACAAGTAACGATCAGAATGAATACATGAAAATGCTAGCAGATGGCGGATTTATGTTTGGTAAGCTTGCAATGTTGTTATTCCCAGAAGGAATTGAAGTTACAGGTTCTATGCCTGAGGCAATTGCTTTGACCGAGTCCTTACTTGCAAATAATACAAACATTGTATTATTTGAACCTGCAATTAGTTTTAATAATCAATTGGTGAGAGTGGATGTGCTTCAGAAAATTGGAAATGAAATTAAAGTAATAGAGGTTAAATCAAAATCGTTTGATTCAAATACAATGAACGAAAAAAACTATTGGTTTAAAACTGATATGAAACCTTATATCGAAGATATTGCTTATCAAACAAAAGTTGTTCGCGAGAAATATCCAACTGCTCTAGTGAATAGCTATTTGATGATGCCTGATACTTCTGTTGTTTCTCAATTTGACGATTTAATCAATCAGTTTGCAATTATTGATATACCCCCTACGCCAAATTCAAGGTATAGAAATGTGGATGTAATTTTTACAGGCAGTGATCAATTATTAGAAGATGTAAGATCTGCATATAATTCTGATAACTTATTTGTAAAATTAATTCCTGTTAATGAACAAGTAGAACTTGTTATGAATGAAGTAGCTCATGCTGCAAGCATATTTGTTAATTCAGTTGTGAATGATTTTAAAATCGAAACACCTATTTCTTGTATTTGTAAAAGTTGTGAATTTAATGTCACAGATGATCGATTTCCAAAAAGTGGTTTTGAGGAGTGCTGGGGCGAGCTTGCAAATGTGGAACCGCATATTTTAAGCTTAGGCCAATTAGGTAATGTAAATAAGAAAACATTAAGTAATACAAGACGTGCGGCAGGAGAATTGGGATGTATAGATGAGTTAATTCAAAACAAGAAGGTGGCATTAAGTGATATTCCTGTTGAATTAGTGACATCAACTGATGGCAAGCAGTTTTATAACGATCGTCCTTTGTATCAATTAACCCAAAAGTCTGAATTAATCCTTCCAAATTTAAAAATCGAAATGGATATGGCTGAATACCCTCTCCATTTTATTGATTTTGAAACAAGTAATATGTGTATTCCTTTGCATGAACAAATGAGACCATATGAAAACATTATGTTCCAGTGGTCCTGTCATACAATTACACATCCAGGAGCAGAACCGATACATAAAGAATGGTTAAATACAGCAGATAGATTTCCTAACATTGCTTTTGCCGAAAGTTTAAAAGCCTATTTAGGTTTAAACGGAACATTTTTAACTTGGAGTCCTTATGAGAATACACAACTTAAATCGATACACGAATATTTAGAAGGCTTGAACAACCCTAATTATGAAGCACTTAAAAACTGGTTGTTCAGGGTCGTTAAGTTTCACGATGAAGATGTAACTAAGTTGTTAGACATGCATGAATTAGCTAAAAAATACTATTTTCATCCAATTATGGGAGGTAGGACAAGTATTAAAGTTGCACTTCCTGCAGTATTGAATGCAACTCAATCAAAAGTCATTGAAACTTGGTTAGATAATGAAGGTTTATACGCTAAAGACGAAAATGGCATAGTGATTAATCCTTATAAACTTCTTCCAACTGCTGAAATTGAAATAGGAGGGGATAAGATCGTTGTTAGAGAAGGAGGAGGGGCGATGTCAGCATATAGAGATATGCTTTATGGAATGAATAAAGATAACCAAGAAATCAAGGCACTTTATGAAGCTGCACTTAAAAAATATTGTAAACTAGATACGCTCAGCATGGCTTGTATATGGCAGCATTGGGCAGAGAAAATATAAAGTATAAAAAATTAAATTTATGAATGAAATCATTTGTCCTAATTGTCATGTGCCCTTTAAAGTTGACGAAACTGGTTTTGCTGAAATTCTAAAGCAAGTTCGTGATGGACAATTTGAAGAAGAATTGAATGCAAGGTTAAAACTAGCAGATCAGGCAAAAGAAAGTCAATTAAAATTAGCAGAGGCAAATGCGAAAACAGTTTTACAAGAAACTCTTTCAAAGAAAGACCAAGAATTAGCAGAAGTAAAGGCACAATTAGAAAAAGCCGATTTGGAAAAACAATTATCAGTCAGAGAAGCTGTTAGTAAGGTTGAAAAAGAAAGAGATGAATTGGCAAATAGTATTAAGGGTAAGGATTTGGAGAAGCAATTATTGGAAAAGTCTTTAAAAGAACAATTTACAATTGAATTAAATGCCAAAAATGAAGTAATCAAATTCAAGGATGAAGAAATAGCATTAAGAAAGGATATGAAGTCAAAGCTTTCAACCAAAATGTTAGGTGAATCTTTGGAACAACACTGTGAAATTGAATTTAATAAATTAAGAGCTACTGCTTTCCCTAAAGCTTATTTTGAAAAGGACAATGATGCAACATCGGGCACTAAAGGTGATTATATTTATAAAGAAATGGATGATGCAGGTAATGAGATTATATCTATTATGTTTGAGATGAAGAACGAGGGTGATGAGACAGAAAAAAAGAAGAAAAATGAAGATTTCTTAACTAAATTAGATAAGGATAGATTAGAAAAGAAATGTGAATATGCCGTGTTAGTTTCAGTCTTAGAGTCAGATAATGAACTTTACAATACAGGTATTATTGATATGTCCCATCGATTTGAAAAGATGTATGTAGTTCGACCTCAATTTTTTATTCCAATTATAACTTTGCTTCGCAATGCTGCAATGAATACATTGCAATACAAATCTCAATTAGCCTTAGTAAAAAATCAAAATATAGATATTACCAATTTTGAAACTGATTTGAATGAGTTTAAAGGCCAATTTTCAAAAAATACGGATTTAGCTAGAAGGAGATTTGAAGAAGCTATAGCTTCAATCGATAAATCGATTGCTCATTTAGAAGCGACTAAAAAGTCTTTACTATCTTCAGATGATAATTTGAGATTAGCAAATTCGAAGCTAGAAGGATTAAATATTAAAAAACTCACAAAGAATAATCCAACTATGAAAGCAAAATTTGATAATTTGGACACCCCATCAAATGATTAAATAAATTTTTATGCCAGTAGATCTTTCTCAAATATTAGTCATTGGAGTATCTTCTAGAGCGCTTTTTAATTTAGAAGAAGAAAATACCATCTTTAACGAGAAGGGGTTATTGGAATTTAGGAAATACCAATATGGGCATGAAAACGAACTGCTTCAACCAGGTACCGCTTTCTATTTGGTTAAAAGCTTATTAGAGTTAAATAAGCAAGCAAATATGCCTATTGTCGAAGTTGTAGTGATGTCTCGTAATAGTCCAGAAACAGGTGTAAGAGTAATGAATAGCATTAAGGCCCATAGCTTAGATATCAGTAGATTAGCCTTTACAGGTGGGGAGTCCTTATATGGATATATTGCGGGCTATGATGTAGACTTGTTTTTATCAAAAGATGCAGATGACGTTCAAAAAGTGATTGATAGCGGGTCAAGTGCTGCTGCTTTGATTTATGCCCCACCTAGTGAATTTAACTCTGAGACAAGCAGTGTTAAAATAGCCTTTGATGCAGATGCAGTATTATTTTCGGATGATTCTGAATTTAGGTATAAAACAGAAGGTCTAGCTGCATTTCAAAACCATGAAAAAGAGAATGAGAAAAATGCCTTAAAAGAAGGTCCTTTTGCAAAATTACTTATCAAGCTCTCCAAAATACAAGAACATCTACCAATGGGTGTAGAAATGTCTCCCTTAAGATTGGCTATTATTACAGCCCGAAGTGCACCAAGTCATTTAAGGGTAATTAATACTTTAAGAGAATGGGGTGTTTACATTGACGAAGTACATTTTTTAGGAGGATTGTCAAAGGATAAGATACTAGCTACATTTGGTGCACATATCTTTTTTGATGATCAAGAAGCACATCTTGGTCCAGCATCTAAGGTAGTACCAAGCGGTAAAGTGCCTTATGTGAGTGGGGGGAAGATGAAGGAATTTGATGAATCAAAGAATCACAAATCAAATAGTTGATAAAAGTTATTCTTGTTTTTATAGATTGGTTGTATCTATTATTTAGCTTAGAAATTATAAGCCCTTTAATCAAATTATTATTCTAAATTATATAACAGGGTAAGCAATTTCACCCCAATTATGCTTCCCATTTTCTAGCATTATATCAATAATTATTGGAACTAGTAATTGCATGATATTACAAGCGTCCCTTAATTGAGCTCTGTTTAGCTTGGAATTATATGTTGCTCCACCATGAATTAATTGATTTCGAAGAGTATAAAGCCGTTCTAATACAATTTCAAGTAATCCTTCAATATTTTGCTTTGATAAACAGTTGCTAGCAGCCGTAATTGATTTATTAAAAGCAAATTCATAGTCATCCGACTCACCACGGGTGTATTCCCAGAATTTTTCAAAAACAAACTTATTTTCAATAAGTACTTTAACTGGTCCGCTAAATTTTTCCCAAAATAAATTGTATAAACGAGTACGATCAAATGCAACTAAGCTAGAGGTAAAATCTCTTAATTTTGCTTTTTCTGACTTGGAGCTTAAGCCATTAATATCAACAGCATAACAAGCATTGAAGGATATCCATAAAGAGATAAATTTCATATCTAAGTTTCCCTCCTGTTTCTCGGCACTTTTCAGCCATGAAATAGCTCGATGAATCCTAATGGCTAGGTTTTCAGAAAGACTTGTTTCTTTGAGTTTACGAGAAAGTTTTACAGTAGTCATATAAAGAACATTTAATTAAGATAAAACAGCTTTAATTCTCTCTTTTAATAATATTCTTCTTCTTTCATAAAATGTCTTGTAATTAATAAATTTCATATATTCTGATGCATCATTCCCCGTTTCTATAGTAATGAAATTAGTATTTAAATATTCAATTTTTGTTCTTTGATTATTTAGACAATCGTATTCTTCTTTTACTAATTTAGCATTAATCCATTCGTTAATTTCTCTATTAGATTTTTCTCTATTACATGTGTCTCTTATAAGCTGAAGATTTGGAAGTAATTGGTATGTGTTTTTTATAAAATCAATCTCATCTTGGCTAAAATTATAATCATAATTTTCTAATGTGGTATTACTAAGCTCACATTTACTTTGGGGGTGTATATGATCAATTTCATATTTATAAGAATGGTTTAGTCCATTGTAAAGTAAATATAAAATTGCTCTTGTATTTGCAGATTTATATGAAGAATTTAGTAATTCATCAATTTGATATTCCTCCACTTCGAAACTAGTATGTGGAGGTAGTATGTTGATTAATTCAGCATATTTAAAACTATAATTAGCATTGGTATAGTTCACTTCTTGATTTAACCACAGTCTTTTCAGTTTTGCATCACCATGTTCTCCTCCCCAAAATGGCGAATATATAGATCTAATAAAATAGTTTAAAATTTCATTTTTTTCATCAACTGTTGGGATATAAGAATCTCTTTCCTGAAGTCGTTTGAAATAATGGTGTATTATTGGAATGATTGAATTGTTTGAATTAATGCATTTTGCCAAACCTAATTCTGAAATGAGTTCAAAAACTTTATTAATAGCATTAAATGTAGTCGGCCAATTGCTAATGATTTTATTACAATTTTCTTCATCAAAGCTGTCAGCTTTAAACAGAATTTGATTGGTAGAAGTATATAAACAGATTCTCAATAAAAAATTGAATTTTATAGTTTTAGATACTACATTAGAATAATTTATTATAATTGAATTAAAGTCGCTTTTCAAATCAACATCTGAATTATCTTGTAAATACCTTGTCAATAGTGCAAATAATAGCTCGTTTGGATCAAGTGATTTACCTCCATCGTTAATTCGAATAAAAAATTCAACCGCTTTTTCAAGATTCCCATTAACAGATATGCTAATATCTTGAAAATCAAGATATGTTTGATTGCCAATGCGCCCTTCAAATTGGCCTAAAACATCAATAGCGTGTTCTAATGTATGAGCATTCAAATTTTCATCTAGTTTATTTTGTGTCAAAAAGCTTTTCCATTTTATTCTCAATGCTACATTGTTATTGATACTGTATTCATAGAAGTCTGCAACTTTTACCCAAACAGATTTTGGGCAATTTTGTTTTCCGCTTTCCGAATGATAAGCTTCAACCTCTTTTACGCTTAGAAATTTAAACTGTGTTGATTTCTTTTTATCTTCATCCTCTGACTCTGAACTTAAATTCTCAGTACTAGACAAGTCTGCTAAATCATTAATTTCTTCAGGTGATAGATAGTAGTGAAGTAGATTTAGGTATAAATATTTAGGTTGTTTAATTGTTCCCCAGTTGTAGCCTTTGAAGCCAATAAGAAATGAAGTTAATCTTTGCTGTCCATCGCAAACCGCTGTTGTATTATGTGATAGGTCATCTCTTTTAATAATTAATGGGGAATATTCTTTAGATGATTTTTTTTCAAATGAATCTCTAAAAGAAGATAGTCCAACTGGCGAGCTAATCCCAACTCGCCACGTAAAAAATCTTGGCAATGGGTAACCGTGCATTACAGAGTCGTAGAAATTTAAAATTTTAATTTCTTTCCAACTCCATGGTCTTTGAAATTCTGGAATTCCGTAATTTTTTACGTTAATAATAAAGTCTTGAATTGAAGGCATATATTTATTTTTTATTTTATTTTATCATCCTGCATTTGAATTAATCATACCAATCAAATTCTCTTCTAATAATGTCGTCACAACTATCTAGATATACTTGAATTGATTTAGTAAAACTCTCTAATGATTCTACATCTTTATTACTTAGTAAGACTTCAACATATACTAAATTATTTGTTAGTTTCCAACCTCCCATTTCAGTATTTTGATTTCTATTCAACCATAAAACCAAAGGGATATCATTATCTACAGATAATTTAAAATCAATAACATAGGAGTCTTTATCATTTTCTGATACGTTAAAAGAATATTCATCTACAGCAACACAAGACGTTTCATTTTCACCAATTTTGAATTTAGTGCCAATTAAATCTTGTATGTTTTTAATGATTAGCATATTATTTTATTTGAAATTAGGAAATTTTACTTATACCCCTTTGCAATTTCCTCCGCAATTGCCTTAATCTTATTGGCTAAACTAGTAGGTGCTAAAACGCGAACACTTGCACCATACTTAAGTATTTCAGATACAATCTCATAAGATTCATATAATTCAAGATTCACCGTTAATTTTTTCCCATCCTTACTGAGTGTATGTGTTTGGTATGGGCTTAGTGGGTAGTTCACAACTTGATTTATATAGGGCTCTTTAAATTCCAACTTAATTTTTTGAGGCTTATCCTTGTAGTTATGGTAAATGCCGTAGGAGTATTTAAAGAATTGACTTGCGTCAAATTTGTCATCTATATAATATGGTGCCTTGGATATTTTAACAGATAAAATTTTATCTAGTGAATAGTTTTTCGTCAAACTGGTTTTTAAGTGGTCAAAACCTATCATATACCAATGCTGATCAACCTGTTTTAAAACATATGGTGATATGATTTTAGTTTCAATATCCTGACCTACTTTTTGGTATTCAATTTCAATGGCATTATGCTCTAAAATGGCATTTAAGATAGGCTCTATGTATTCAACTCCAATTACACTAAGGTTTTGCTCTGGTTGTATACAATCCATTCTGTTTCTTTCTACTTTACTAATAGCAGATCCAGTAAGAATTTTATTAATGGTGTTCTCAAATTTGCCAAAAATTGGCGAAGATGAAAAAACCCTAAAAATTGTTGTCGCCATATCTAATAGCTTCTTATCTTCTTCGTCTAAAGGGGCTTTTTCAATAGAGAAATCTTCTTCCTCGTAAAATAATTGGCTTCTACTGTTTTTTGCAATGACAGCGCCATATTCATTTTTGATATGTTCGATATCCTTATAAATTGTCGCCATTGAGATATCAACACCAAGGCGCCTGTTCACTTCATTCTTGATGTCTACTGCAGTGTATTTTCTATTTCTATTTCGGAGAATCTGATCAATTACCTTCTCTCTTAATCGGGCTTCTTTTACTACGGGCATTACAATGGATTTTGAACTATTTAGAGAGGGGGAAGAATGCATAAATATAAGAATTATGTGTAATATTTAAAATATTTTCTAAGTTATATCTTGGATTCTTAAAAGGCTAGAATGGATTCGATTTCCTTTGTATCCCAAAATAAACCGTTATCCTATGTCCAATATGCAAACTTCTAAGGATTTACTTTCTTCTGTACAAAAATTAGCCTCTTCAATAAAGGGTCAGATTTTAAACGAGCAGTTAATCAATGAATTAGTGCTGGATTCACAGCCTTTGATGAATTTTTATGGTATTACGCATTTTGAAGCCTTGGTTTTTTCAGTTTATTTAGAAGCTAAATTAAAAGATGTAGATATTGATTTGGAACGAATGGTTGAAATCTTTGGAAAAAAATTAAGCACTTTAGCAGACGTGAATGTTGCTTTAGAATCCTTGATTGCAAAAAAGTTAATGTACTCTAAAAGACAAAGTTTTTCAATGCGCAGTAAAGAGGAGCATAACAAAGTAACTTGTGTCGCAGATAGCGCTGCAACTGCATTAATGAAAGGAGATAAGGATTTAATGTCTGCAACTAAGGTTGATAATTTTTTTGCTTTGTTAAGTCAAATTAGGGAGTTAATTGTAAAAAGAATTGATTTGATTGCAACTACAGAAGATATGTGCGATGACATTATGGCTTTATTGGTATTGAACAACCAGTTTCCTGAGGTAGAGTGGTTGTGTTCTTTTAAGAACCTATCTAAATATGATATCGCCATACTATTAAATATTGCAATTGAGCATATAGAAGGACAGGAAGAAGTGAATATCGACAAGATGATTAAAGAAACCTATAGTGAAATTCAGGATAGAGTTAGATACTCAAGAAAAATCAAAGAAGGACAATGTGCATTATACCTTAATGATTTGGTGACAAATTCAGATGAGGAATTTTCGTTTTTAAATTATGTCAAATTAAGTGATAATTCGATGGATGTATTATTGGGTGGGTATAAAGAAACAGTAACAAAGGTGTTAAAACCTAAATTATGTAAAGTATACAAAGCTGATAAAATTAAAAAAGAAACTTTATTTTACAATGAAGCGGAGGGGAAACAGATTAATACAATTTCAAGAGCGCTAGAAGAAGAAAACTTTCAAAAATTAAAAACTAAATTAACCGAAAGAGGGTTAAAATCGGGAATCAATATTTTATTATATGGCGTTGCGGGTGGTGGCAAAACAAGTACTGTAATGCAATGGGCTGCTGCTACTGGTAGAGATGTTTTCTTTTTAGATATTGCAAACGTACAATCCAAATTTGTTGGGGAAGCCGAAAAGCAATTGCAAAGTGTTTGGACAAGTTACCGTGAATGCAGAAAATCTATGGACAAGGCTCCAATTCTATTGTTCAACGAGGCGGATGCTATTTTAGGAACAAGAATGAACGCAGAAAATAGCGCCAGTAAATCCTATAATACTTTACAGAACATCATGCTTCAAAATATGGAAGATTTTGAAGATGGTATTTTTATTGCTACCACCAACTTAGCTTCTCATTTAGACCCTGCATTTGAGCGACGTTTTTTGTATAAAGTTGAATATAAGAAGCCAGAAGTGGCAGTAAGAAGACAGATCCTTTCAAATGTATTTAAAGATATTTCGGCAGAAACAATTGAAAAAATTAATATGACATGTGAATTAACAGGAGGTCAAATTCAGAATGTACATAAGAAGATTTTAATCAATAGTTTGTTAAACGAAGAAGACAATCAGGAATCGTTGATTTTAGAATTATGTAATGAAGAGTTTGTATTAAGCAAAACGGATAGAAAGCCTATCGGGTTTGTTCAATAAATTGTATTTAAATAATCCTATTAGTCTAATTCTTCAATTTCTTCAATTAAGTCATCTGCAGATTCACCTTCTGTGCCAATCCCTAGTGCTTTAAATTCCCATCCACCGTTCTGTCTAGATAATTTACACATAATAACTGCAGTATGATCTCCTATTGAATTTAATTCATATCTGCACATTTCCTTTCCATTATCTGCATTAACTAATCTTGCTACACAATTTTTTAGTTCTTCAAAACTTTGCCCACTATAAGATGTAATTGTAAAAAATATAGAATGTGCCTCTTCATTTAACTCTTTAAGATTTACATTAATGGCTTCATCATCACCTTCACCATCGCCTGTCAAGTTATCACCAAGATGTTCTATCGCCTCATCTGCGCTTATTAACTTACCAAAGTAAATAAGATCAATAAACTCATTATCTGAATCTAAAACAATACAAGAAGCATCTAAATCAATTTCTTCATCTTCATCAGCTGGATCCCATCCAATGCCCATATAAACTTGATTGATAATTTCAGACTTAACTAAGTTGAATTCAAATTTTTGTTCTTTTTTTAAATTGATACTCATTGTTTTAATTTTCAAATTTATAATAAGGAAGTTTTGCAATCATTTGTGAAAACTTGTCACTTGATATAATATTTCATTATTATACAACACTATTTCAAAATGAATATATAGATTATTATTTATATAAAAATTAATATAAAAAAATTTAGATATATGCAAAAATGAATTAATTTGTTCTTTTAAAAGCATTATTGACAATATAAATTATAAATGTATGATGAAAGAAAATATAAGTAATTCTAATCCTCCCAGTAATACAACTGATGTAACAAAACTTAGATTTTTAGATATAATCTTTATTGTTTATTATGCCTTCGCCTTCATATGCTTTTTACTAAATTTTCTTGGTGTAACTCATTTTTATGAGACCTACTTTACAGCTAGTTGGTTTGTGTTTCCATTAATAATCCAATTACTTGCAACAAGACTAATCACCCAAAAAGAGCTGTTTTTTTCAAAATTCCCCTTATCATTTAAGCCAGTATTAAGAATTATTATAATTCTTCAATTTATAATCCAACACATTGTAGTTTTATCTATACTAGAATACCCTAGTATAGGTGATCTAATGAGTAACCCAAAAGTTAAATTCTTAATTTGTAATGGCTTAATCATGCTATGGTCCCTCGGTGCAATTTATCAAAAATTTACAACTAAGAAATCTAAGAAGGGCAGCGATAACAAATAAGAAAATTCTTAAATAAATAACTGATTTAACTTATTCAATATCAATAAGTTGTAAATTTTATGCAAATATTTTCTAATTTTCAAGAATTTATATTTTAAATAAAAGATAAATTCTATAAATTTATCATATCTGAATCTAATAAATTAAATTTTATTTATATATATAATTTATTAGTTTAATAATAATTTTAATAAGATGAGGTTTTGTACCGAATGCGGAACAAGTTTTGATCAGGAAGCAAGTAAGGAATTATTTTGCTTCAACTGTGGTGCAAAATTGTCTTTTGATGACAATGCAACTTCGGATTCAATTCCAGCTATTCCTAAAGCGCCATTAATGCCGCAAATCCCTCCATCTTTGAAGACGGAAGGGCCTAAGCTGCCAAAAATACCTCCAATGCCGCCGATTCCTGGCAGGCCAGTTGAGGGGAATGATTTAAAAGAAGTAGAATCCAAAGATCAAGATAGTAAGAGACCAGATTTTTTTCAAAACGGGCATGATTCATATGGTATCATATTAACTGATACCAGAAAAATTGCAAAATTGTGTAGATCAACTTCAAATGACATTTCTAATATCATTAAAGAGTATACGCATAAATTAAGCATGTTTGGGCATCAGTATATCATTTTCGATTACGATGCTTCAAGGTATCAAAATCAAAATTGGGAAAACTGTGTGGATGAACTTGCTAAATTTTATGACAAACAAGCTATAGTTCCCGAATACCTATTTATTATTGGTGGAGATGACATTATTCCAATGCCTGTATTTGATAATCTTTCAGGAGTAGATGTTCCAGATAACGACTATGAATCTGATGTTCCTTATTCCTATTTACAATCTGATGGCATTGAATATGCTATATGGGATGGTACATTGTACCAAGATGAGGTTAAACTATATGTAGGACGTTTGCCATTTGGAGCAGACTTTGAAAAAAGCCATTTAACCTCCTATTTTTATAAAGTTATACATGCACTTGAAAGCGATTTTAAAATTAGTAATTGTTTTAGTTTGAGTGCACAAAGTTGGCAAGATGCATCACAGGAAGTATTAGATGGGTTGGAGTTAAATCAAAAATATATAGATTTTTCACCTACAGTAAGTTTAAACGATGTAGATGATATCTTTGATACTAGCTCCGACATTTTATATTTTAACTTACATGGTAGTGATGCATATGAGCAGCCACAGTTTTTTGGTGATTATGGTTATAAGGCAATTTCTCCTGTTCAAATTTCCAATTTAGAGAAGTATAATATCATCATTACAGAAGCATGTTATGGTGCAAAGTTCATAGGTTATAGAAGTCATGAATCCATGTTATTGAATTCATTAAATAAAAATACTTTAGCCTACATTGGTTCTTCAAGAATCGCTTTTGGTTCTTCGGATAAATATATAGCCTCAGCAGATGTTATTGCACAATCTGTTTTACGTTCCTTATCAAGTGGATGTTCATTGGGTTATGCATTAAGTAGAGCAAGGGTGAATAGTTTAGAGATTTCTGATTCAGGTTATGATGATGACGATTATGATGATGATGATGATGGGTTTTATTTTTATAACGAAATGTATGACGAGTATTCGTTAATTACTGCGTTGGAATTTAATTTATTTGGGGAGCCAACTTTACGTGCAATGAATAATAGAGCGCGAAACAAACCAAATCAAAGAGTGAATAAAGCAAATCGAATTCCTACAAAAACAGTAAACGAAGAAATATATAGTAAAAGTAGAAATCAAAATATTTTAGATGCTGTTAGAGCATCTGTTGATTTAGAATTCGAAAAAATATCTAGAATTATTCAAACTGAATTGTATAATAAATATGAGCTTACTTCAGATGAATTGCAAAGCATAAGTTTGCGTAAATCTAAGTCAAACTCCAAAGAAGCTTACATGTACGTGTATAGTAAGAAACAAAAAGATTTAAAAAATAACAAATTCTATTTCATTAACTGTTCAAAAAACGGGTCAATAAAAAAAGTAATAACGACAAAATAAATTTTTATGAATTGTATTAAGTGTAATTCAGATTTAAAAGAAGGTGCAAAATTCTGTGGTAAATGTGGAACTTCACAGGTTGCTCAACCAGTAGTTTCAAATCCAGTAACTGGAGGCGAAACAGCTGCTACAACTACTGTTCAAGTAAGCAAGTCTGAAGGATCAGAAAGCGGAATTAATAGAGTAAGAAATAAAATTTTCTGGGATATTCAACCAGGTGAATTAGCACGTAGATTTAATGAAGCTCAGTTAGAAGAAAAGGATAATGTTGCTGCGGGTATTATCATCAACGATGGTACTACTGCCTATATTAAAGCAGGAGGAGAGTTTGTTTCGGAGATTCATGGCGGTGCTTATAATTTCGTTGCTCCAGAGAAGTTGAAATCGGAAGCTCAAAACAGAGTGGGCGGTGCAATTAAAGAAGCTGCTGGATTATTAGAAAGAGGATTTACATTTGTTTCAAACCTGCTTTTTGGTAAGAAGGTTGAAGATAAAGGAGATAAAAAAGAGGGAGATACAGCACCTAAAAAAGACAGCAAAACAGATGCGCAAATAGCAGAAGAGTATAATAAATTAGTAGAAAAGAGGAAAAAGGGTGATTTGTTCTCTGTTACTTTAAAATTGGATAAAAGTTTCATGTTGCCAATTTTATTCGGAACAAATTTAAGCGAGGAGGAATTCAAGAAATTACCACCTGCTGAACAGGATAAAATCAATAGAGATAAAATCAAGACTAAAGTGCTTGATACAAATGTAGCATTTGAAGCATACTTTAAAATAGATGATTTCAAAAAATTTGCTGAACATTATTTAGGAGACAAGGAAAAAGTTACCTACTCTGATTTGATTAATGAAGTGAAGCCAATGATTAGGGCATCAATTCAAAGTGTATTGCAAGATGTAGATTTAAATTCAACTAATTTTTCTGATGAAACAATTCAAAAAATTAAAGATAGAATTACATTAGACAACAATAATGGTTTCTTTGGAGTTATTCTAGAAAGAGTAATCACTATCTCTACTAGCAATGAAGCTTTGGATAGAATTAGAAAGAAAGAAGGAGAATTAGCGGTTAGTGAAAAGGAGTTAGACCTTCTTGCTCGTACACAAGAGTTTAGAAATAGATTAACAAATCAAAATAATGCGCAATCTTTAATTGAAGCTAGAACAGATAGAGATCAAGCATTTGAATTAGGTAAAATCAATAATGACGGATTATTACAAGAGGATGAACTTGAAAAGTTCAGAATGGTACTATCTAGAGAAAAAAGAATCCGTGAAGCAAGTAATGAAGAAGAAATACGCGCAGCATTAATTGATATTGAAAAAACTGGTTTATTAAAAGACGAAGATTTAGAGAACTTAAAGAGATCAATTTTAGAACGCGGTGAAGATCATGATATGAATAGATTCCATTCTGTGGAATTGATGCAATTGAACAATACCCTTGAAGTTGACAGAAAGAATTTAGAATGGGAATATGAAATTGGCGATAAGCGAATCCAATTAGAAATTGATCGTAGAAGAAAACAATTACAAGCCGAAGTTGGATTTACTGAAATCGAGATTGAACAATGGAAGAAAATCGACGATTATGAGGATAGCAAGTTTTACCAAGAGTTAAAGAGAAATAGAACTGCTGCTGAAGCCGAGATAGATTTGAGAGCAAAAGCTAGAGAAACTGATATCGATTTAGATAATAAAGAGATGGATGCGCAAATGGCTAGAATGGCTAAGTTAAAGGAGATGGAAATGGCTGAGCAAAAGCAAGCTAATGAACATGCAATTTTAGCTGAAAAACAAAAGCTTGATCAGGAAGTTCAAATGGCGGAAACTTATAAAGGAATGTCATTTGAACAAATTATGGCAGCGAATCCAAATATTTCACCTGCTGCTGCTGCTGCATTAGCTAAGAAGTTTGAAGCAGATGCTGCTGCATCTTCATCTAGTACTGCTGCTGCAGATGCTAAAGAAAATCAATCTAAGATGGAATCATTCATGCAAAAGCAAATGGAAATGCAAATGCAGATGATGAATAAAATGATGGATACTTCTGCTACAATGTCTGGTAATTTATTGCAGACACAACAACAACAAGCACAAAAAACTGAAGAGCGATTAAATAGAACTGAGCAAAGACTGGATCATACACAGGATAAATCTTTAGATTACACTACTAGGAATAATTCAATCGATGCAGTTGTGTCCAATAACAATAAGAATCAAGCACCTGCGCCTGGTTATATTAAATGTATGGGCTGTCAATCTGTTGAAAATACAGTAGGAACAAAATTTTGCTTTAATTGTGGAAGAGAAATGTAATTGATATATATGGAAAACTATTGCGGATATATTATTATGAAAGAATACACATCAGGATCAAAATCCGATGGGTATGTTGCTAATTTATATATCAGCCCCCAAAAAATATATAAATTATATAGAGCAGATGTTCTACCAACTTTTGATACATATTTTAATGAGTTTCATTTAAAATATGTTCAAGTAGGTGGAGAGTTGAATCCGCAATTCAATTCAATTAATGTTGAAATGGTTGAAATAGCTAAAGACCCTTTTTTGTCAACGGACGAAGATGAAGTTAAAAATGAAGAAGAATAAATTTGGCTAAAATGAAATGTAAGATGTGTGGAACAAGTTTTGTTCCAGGAGAAAATAAATTTTGCGAAGGATGTGGAATGGAATTGCCAATGGTTGCAGCAGCAGCTGTTGCGACAAAAGCAGCACCTGCAATCGACGACGAGCTTCCTGCAGCTGGTACTAGTCCTAGTACGGCAATAGGAAAAAATTCTATTTTATCTAATAGCAATATTAACACAACCAATACCACAACAACTACAACGGTAAACAATACAACAATAGAAGATGATACTAAAAAATCTATTGTTTGTGCAGTTTCTGGCAAAAGGGTATTGTACATAGAAAGTGTATGTTGCAGAGGATGTGATAAAGATGTTTCATTGGAATATTACAATGAGACTACGCGAAGATGTGAGAACTGTCATAAAGGATATCTGAATCAATACCACGATGCTTTTAGCCAATCAATGTCTACAGGAGGAATTGATAGACATGAAAGAGCTCAATTGGATATTTTGGCAAACTCACTGCATATTTCAGAAAATGAAAAGCTCCAAATTGAGCAAGATATTAAAAATAGTTATGTAATTAAAACGAATAGTGATTTTTCTGAATTAGACGATTTATATGAACTGGATTTTATGGATGCAAAGAAGGACATCCTCATCAAAAATGATTTATCATCAGCCTTATTAAAATTAAAGCAGATTTATGATCAGGTTCAAACAAATGACGAAGTGTCTTGTCTATACTTCTTAGTTAAAGCATTAAAAAATCCAACAACTTATATTGCTAATTATGAAGTAAAGTCGTTTGAAGATTATTGGGAAAATTACTGGTATTTTTTAGCTCAGCTTACGAACGGTGACAAGCAAAGAAAAGGGTTTGGTAGTTTTAGACAAAATCATAATAAATATGACAATAAAAAAGATGAGATTTTACTATCCGAATCACTTTATTTTATTGTAGCTTATCAAAATTCAAAAAATGAGGATTACATTGAGAGAGCAAATGAAAAATTAGTATTAATAGATAATATTAATTCACCTTTCTTATTAAAATTATATAAGTCTACTAGGCATATTCTTTTAAACTTTGATCCAGTAGATCAAAAATTTATTAATTTAACTCCTCCAGACGAACCTGGTATGAGGGAATATTTTCTATTCTTTTTAAATCACCTTTACAAAATTATACCAGAAGCTCCTAAAGCCGATAATTTAAATTCTAAAAGCACTCCTCCTGTTCAAAATAGTATTCCAAATGTTCAGAACAAGGAACATAATGCACCTGCCCCCCCAAAACTACCAACCAAGCCTACTGAAGTGGTTCCAAACCATAACAGTTCTGCTTCTAAATTTGTAGCTCCCCAATTGCCTAATTTACCTCCTTTGCCTAAAGTAAATGTTTCAACTACAGTTAATAAGCCCAAAATGCCCGATTTGCCGGCCGCAAACAAGCCTATCAGCAGCAGTCCAAAATTACCTCAAATGCCAACTTTGCCGACGGTTCCAGTAACTCCCAAAGTAAATTTACCTAAAGTACCACCTGTGCCAGGAAAAAAATAAGCATAAAAAAAATTGAATTTATTTAAATTTGAATATAATTTAAATAGTATATATCTTTAAATTATATTCAAATTTGTTAATTAAAGCCCCAATCATGATAAATCTAGAGAAAAAGAGTTCAATTAGTTTAACAAAACAAGTACAAGGTTTAAATAATATCAAAGCTGGATTAAGCTGGGATTCACAAAAAATCAATGGTAAAGAAGCAGATGCCGATGTGTCTATTTTCATGTTAGACGAGAATTCTAAAATTCCTAATGAAGGATTTTTTGTTTTTTATAATAATCTTAAAAGCGTAGATGGTTCAGTTATGCATCATGGTGATGCAAGATCTGGTGATGCAGATGGCGATGACGAATCGGTTAGCATTGTTTTGTCAAAAATTTCACCAGAGATTTGTTTTATACTATTAGCTGTATCAATACATAATTCAAATGAAGGGTTTAATTTTGGAAATACTAAAAATGCAAAAATTAGACTGTTCAATGAAGACAATAACCAACAAATTTGCGAATTCCAACTAATGGAAGAACATCCAGATGCGGATTCGATCATTATTGGTAGTTTCTACAGAGGCGAACAAGGAGAGTGGAAATTTGAAGCAATGGTAAATTCGTTTAATGGTGGATTAGCAGCATGTTTAGCCGCTTATAGTTAAAATAATATTGTATTATGTCATCATTTAATTTAACCAAGGGTAGTAAGTTTAACTTATCTAAATCAATCGGCTTTTCAAAAGTTAGAATTGGATTAGGTTGGAATCCGAATGAATCCAAAAATGGCCCTGCATTTGATTTAGATGTAAGTGTTTTTGGTATTGATAATAGCTATAAAATTATCAATGACACATATTTTGTTTTTTATGGTCAAGTTAAGGCAGGAAATGCGGTTGAAGATTCAAATAGGAAAGGCCTTTACAGGCCATCTACGAATGATGCAGCAATTTTTGGAGCAATAGATGATACGTCTGGTTCAAGTTCTGATGGAGGAGATGATGAAGATGTGATTATTGATTTATTGAAGGTGCATCCACATGTGGAACAAATCATTATTTGTGCTTCTATCAGTAAATACCCTCATGATAACTTCAAAGATACAAGAACGCTTGCCCTAAATTTTGGTCAGGTGTCAGATTGTTATATTAGAATCATTAATGAGTCTAATGGAATTGAAATTGCAAAATATGAATTGACTGAAGAATATAGTAGTCAAGATGCTATAGAATTTGGAAGACTATACAAAGTTGAAAATGAATGGCAATTTGAGGCCATGGGAAGAGGGCACAACGGAAGCCTTCAGGCGTTAGTAGAGATTTACACTTAATACAACTATATTCCTTTTAAATAAAACCAAACTTATGGCATTCAATTTAGACAAAAACGATGGCCCAATTAAGAGCAAATTTGATTTATCAAAATCTGATGAATCAACTCCAGATTTGCCAATACAAAAACCAACAACTTGGACTGGTTTATTAAAAAAATTCTGGTGGTTGATAATATTAGTTGCTGGAGCTTTGATTTTCGGTATATATAATAATAATAAAACAAGTTCGACTGCTGACACTAATATTATTACAGATTCAGCAAAGGTAGTTGCTGCTACTGATACAGTTGCTACAGCCCAAGATGCTACAAGTACAACAACTGCTAGTGTAGCTCCTCAAGTAAATGCACCGGCTACTTTCGAAAAAGGATCTGCAGATGTAAGTAATGTAGACGAAGCTAAATTAACTCAAGTATTAGATTATTTAAAATCAAATGCTTCAGCTACAATAACAATCGAGGGATATGCTAGTAGTGAAGGTGAATTAAATTTTAATTTAAATTTATCTGAATTAAGAGCTTCTAATTTTGCTAAATTCTTGATTTCTAAAGGAGTCAATAAAGATAATTTGAAAACAGTTGGTAAAGGAATTGAGAATCCTATTGCTTCAAATGATGACGAGGCTGGAAGGTCTCAAAACAGAAGGATTGAAATTAAGTTCTAAATTTACAAATTCTTATAAAAGTAAAATAGGGTATCATGTATACCCTATTTTACTTTTATAAGGATAAAGATAGATATTGTTATTATGTATAAAAAGGTTGTAAAACTACCTAATTGCGAATTAAAAATTCAATCGTCTAGCAACCTGGATTCTGTCCTCGGTTATGGCGCTAGAATTAACAATAATAGAAGTTTTTTGTTTATTAGTAAAGTATTAGGTAAACATATACCAGTATCTCCAAAAAAACTGAATAGCGTACATTTAAAACTATCAAAATTAATCAATCCGGCTATTAAGGATGATAATGTGTTATTAATTGGACTGGCAGAAACTGCTACTGGGCTTGGATGGGGCCTTTTTGAGCAAATTACTTCTAAGTCTAAAATTTATATTCATACCACCAGGGTGCTTTTAGAACAAGGACATTTAATTGAATTCGAGGAGGTGCATTCTCACGCTACTGAGCAATACTTGTACGCTCCCAAAAGTAAAAAATTCGATTTAAATAAAATAACTCATATTATAATTGTAGACGATGAAATTACTACCGGAAAAACAATAGAAAGTTTAATAAATCAATTAAACCTTGTTTTTAACAATCCAAAAATTTCTGTAGTTACGCTCTTAAATTGGTCAAATTATAAAAAGCCCTATAAGATTTATGCTTTAAGTGAGGGATCCTTTTCTGTTAAAGAAAATAACAAATTCTATACTAAAAATTCGACCCCAGAAATTACTGAATATGAAAAGCCAATTTTGAAAAAACTTTCAAATGGATATGGAAGAGTTGGTTCGTTTACTTTTCCTGCCATAAGTAAAAAAAATATCAATCTGTTCCAAAAAATCAGAAATAGCAAAATTTTGTTATTAGGCACTGGCGAGTTTATGTATTATGCTCAGGTAGCATCAAGGCATTTTCATGATAGTAATACTCTAAAAATACAGTCTACAACAAGATCTCCAGTATTAATTGGCGGCAATATAAAATCAAAAATTTGTTTTAAGGACAATTACTACCCCAATATCAATAATTATTTATACAATGTGGTAGACAAGAAATACGATATAATTTTTATATTTTATGAGTGCAAGTCAAAACAAGATCATTTATTGCAAGATCTTTTAAAGGAGCATTTTAATAAAATAATACCAATCTATCTATAATGAGTTTTAGCGGTTCATATTTACCAACTGACGTCGATTTTTTATTAGAAATAAAAGATTTTAAAGAGATTTCTATACTAGAAAAGGAAAGGTTAATACAAACTGGTGAAAAACATTATAGCGAAGTGCTGACAGAAGAAATGGATTTCCCGAGTGAATATTTAGAATTATTTAGTAAGATTTTCACTAAGAATATACACAATGTGTCAAGTGACATTTATACTTTGTCTAAATATATTTCAAGCTTACATAAACCTGTACTTATATCATTAGCAAGAGCAGGCACTCCTTGTGGTGTATTGATTAAAAGAACTATCAAAAACTGGTTTAATATAGATACTTGTCATTACTCTATTTCAATTATTAGAGATAAAGGATTGGATTATAATGCCCTAAACTACATTATAGCAAAACATGGAGTTGATGCTTCATTTTTATTTATAGACGGATGGACAGGCAAGGGTGCTATTGCTAATCAGCTAGAGCATTCCATGAGCAGTTATAAAAATACTTTGAATTATAAATTTATAGTACTATCAGATATTGCCGGAGTTGCAGATGTTGCCGCTAGAAGAGAAGATTACATCATACCCTCCTCATTATTAAATTCAACAATATCCGGATTAATAAGTAGAACTATAATAAATACAGATCCAAATTCTTACCACCAGGCTAAGTATTATAACCAATATCAAAGTAAAGACTTCTCACTTAAATATGTAAATGAAGTTGATCAATATATTAGTGAGCATATTAATGAATTCAAAAATTTACCCGTTCAATATTTTAATCAATCCAATAAGGACACATATGCTCGTTTTATTAAGAATATGTTAGGCAAGTATCAAATATCCAATGGAAATTATTTAAAACCAGGATTAGGCGAGACTACAAGAATGTTAATTAGAAGGAATCCGGATTTCATTGTAATTAATGAAAATTATAATTCCTCTTTAGATCATATATTACTTTTATGTAAAATAAAAAATGTTAAAATTTTAATTCAAAATGATATGCCAATTCCATGTGTAGGCATCATAAATAAATTTCAATCATGATAGACGTATTAGATTTAGGGGCAACCTTGTATATACCTGGTACTAAAAGTGACTTCTCTACATTTTTAGAGAAAAATAAACATATTAAATCAATCATTATCGACACTGAGGATTCTATCCATGCAATAGACATACCTATGGCCGAAAGGAATATAGAGAATGAATTAAAACGATTGAGTAAGCTTAAGTATAAAAAACCATTTATCTTTTTAAGAATAAAAGATAATATGCATTTTAAAAAGATTAAGAATAACCCAATATCGCAGCTAATAGATGGCTACGTTTTACCAAAATACAATTACATTACTGCTCCAAAGTATAATAAATACATTAACGCAGACGATGTGATTATGCCGATTATTGAAAATGAATTGTTTGATACAGGTAAATTAGATAGCTGCTTTGATTATATTGATCAAATTAAAGATTCAACTTTGTGTGTAAGGGTTGGAATTACAGATATTTTTAATCTTTTTTCACTTAGAAGGCCAAAAGAAAGTACTATATACACCCATCCCATAGGTGCAAGAGTAATCACAGATTTATTAGTTAGGGCAAATTCTTTAAATTTAAGGCTATCTGGGCCTGTTTTTGAGTCTTATTCTGCTAAATCAAAGTCTATATTAGTAGAGGAAGTCAAGGCAGAAGTTACGATGGGTATTTATACTAAAAGTACCATACACCCGGATCAAATAAAGCATATAGAACAACAATACAAGGTTTGTAAATTAGATTTCGAAGCTGCAAAAATGCTTATATCTAAATCAAGTTCCGTATTTGGACATAAATTAGTCATGCAAGAAATTGCCACCCATTTAAAATGGGCTCAAAGTATTATTAAAAGAGCAGATAGCTATGGAACAATATAAAAATAAGATATTTTTTTTTGCTGATTTAGATGATTCTATGTTTCAGACAATCAATAAAGATAAGTTTGGAAAGCATAAGGCTACATTTCCAAAGAATGTATTAAAAACATCTTACTATACAAAAGCGCAATATAATTTATTGAATTTTGTATTAACTAATGAAGAGATTGTACTCATACCATTAACAGCTAGAACAAGAGAGCAGTTTGAAAGAACAAAAATATCAAGATTGAAACAAGCTTCTATATATTCTTATTATTATGGGTCAACACTTTTTATAAACTATAAAGAAGATAAGATTTATACAAAAAAAGTAAATGATTTTGCAAATGTTAGCTTTGAACATATTAATATTTTAATTAAAAAAGTTTCAACTAAATATGCTGATCTACAATTCATCAATGTAGACAACAAGTATTATGTATCAGATACAAAAAACGATAATGCAAAAAAGTATATCTCTGATTTGATTCAAAAAAAATATCCAGATTTAGAAGCATATGTTGAAGATAAGTTTATAACTATTTTACCTAAGAAATTTAATAAAAGTAGTGTAGTTAAATATTTAATTAAAAAATTTAAGCCAAAGATGACAATTGGTATTGGTAATAGTGTTAGCGATATTGATTTTTTAAACCAATGTGATTTTAAGATCATATCTCATATTGGTTTGCTTCATAATAAAGTAAATTTGTAATTATATGGTGATATATTTTCCAAGAACATTTGGATCATCATTCAATATGATCAATGTTGTCAAAAAATATTTTAAAGAGCAAAATCAAGAAATTACAATTGTAGTTTCTCATCCAGATCAAAATTCACTAACACTTCACGCTGCCGATGTTAAATTAATTGAGCCTTCCTATGATTCAGAATCAAATGCTACATTTTATGAAAATGTGGTCGTTGATTACAAAGTGAATTTAATAATACCCGGTGAATCCTCTTTGTTATTTTTTAAATCAAATGAGTCTAAGTTTATTGTTTTAGGGGCGAAATTAATGATAAGTGCGTCTGTTGACTTATTGAATATTTTAAGATCAAAGACACTAACATATCAATATTTTAAAGCAAAAAATATTGATATTGCAATACCCTTGTACAGTAATGTCAATTCTTTAGAAGCATTTGTAGCCATTTGTAAAGAAATAGAATCTATAGGGTCAATTCCTTGCTTCAAACCGGATGTGTCACAAGGTGCTGCTGGATTTAGAATAGTCGATAATGCATTTAATTCAGGTAATCTAATCTATGGATATCCGAGTCATAAAGCTTCATTAGAATACTATATACGGCTCTTTGAGGCATCGGACACCTTCCCGAATCTTATTGTTACAGAGTATCTAAGTGGTGAAGAGGTGACCCTAGACACTTTGTCTTTCAATGGGGAGTGTATATGTTATTTCCCTAGAATTAAAGATTTAAATAACCGATACGTAATTGACAGGCCTTTATTTAAGCCGCTGATTTCCGATTTTATTACAAAATCTGACATCCAATTTTTATGGAATATTCAATTAAGGTATCATAACAATATTCCTTATTTATTGGAGGTGAATCCAAGGTATTCAGGGGGCTCGTATTTAGCAGAAGAGAATGGATATACAATGTTATGTGCAGCTATAGAATTAATTATGTTCAATAGGAAATCTAATTTCCCGGCATTAAGACCCATTCACTTTAAAATAATTGAATCCTACATTCAATATTAAATTTATTAGTTATATAAATTTTTTATATATTGTTAAAAATTTGAAATATGATCGAGAATTTATCAAATCATCCAACTATTTTAATTGTATTTAGTGTACTTATATTAGCCATGTTGGTTTTAGATTTGGGTGTATTTAATAAAAAATCACATCAAATAACTAATAAGGAAGCTGCAATTTGGACGCTAGTATGGATTTCGTTGTCTATGTTATTTAGTGTATTTATTTTATCTCAGACATCCATCGAGAAATTCTCGCAATTTCAATCTGCTTATTGGATAGAAAAGGCTTTATCTGTTGATAATCTTTTTGTTTTCATTTTAGTTTTTAATTTTTTTAAAGTTCCTGCTGAATCTCATCATAAGGTTTTGTTCTGGGGTATTATAGGAGCTTTATTCATGCGTGCTTTATTTATATTTACAGGAGTGGGTTTAATCAATTATACCTACTTACCTAATATTACTTTGTTTAATAAAGTTGTTTCAATCAATTTCATTTTAACATCTTTTGGTTTATTTCTTATTTATGCTGGAATTAAGTCATGGTTTGCAGATGAAGATGATGAAGATCAAGACTTTAGTAAAAGCAAAGGAGCAAGATTAGTCCACAAGTTATTTAAGGTAAGTGACCATTTTGATAAGGATAAGTTTTTTACAATTGAAAATGGTGCAAAAGTTGCAACACCATTATTAGTTGTTGTAGGTGTAATTGAATTTACAGATTTGCTATTTGCAGTAGATTCTATACCTGCAATCTTCTCAATAGCTCCATCTGATCCCTTTATATTATATACTTCAAACATCTTTGCAATTTTAGGATTAAGATCTATGTATTTCCTTTTGTCAAATTTTATTCATATGTTCTCAAAATTAAAATATGGCCTAGCTATAATTCTTACTTTTATTGGGTTTAAGATGGTCATCTCTCCATTTTATCATATCGACACATTGATATCTTTATTAATTGTATTATCTATATTAATTATTTCAGTTGTCTTATCAATTTTATCTCCTAAACCAGTTGAGTAAAAAATTTTAATTAAAATCTGATAATATTATGCCTTCTAAATTTAATGATAAGAGTTCTAAGACAAAGTCTGAAAATCCACTGCCTGACGAAAAAGTTTGTTTTAATTGTAAGTATATGATGTGGCTTGTTGGACTTGGGTTAGGTTTAAAATGTGAACTAACAAAACATAATATCGAAAATAGAAGACATACTTGTGAAAAATTTGAATTCAAACAAAGTTAAATGGACGAAATAAAGAAAATATTATATATAGATATGGATGGCGTATTAGTTAATTTTCAATCAGGTATTGACAAGTTAACTCAGGAAGAACGTGCATTGTACAAAGATCAAGAAAAAAACGTACCGCATATTTTTAGTAAAATGGATCCAATTGAGGGAGCTATTGATGCCTATTTGCAACTGACGCAAAAATACAATACCTATATACTATCTACAGCTCCTTGGAATAATGAAACAGCTTTAGGAGATAAGGTAAACTGGGCCAAAAAGCACTTGGGTGAAGCTATTTATAAAAGGTTGATCTTCTCTCATAATAAGCATTTAAATGAAGGCCACTTTTTAATTGACGATAGGCCACACAGAAATGGGGCAGGGGATTTTAAGGGAGAATTAATACATTTTGGAAGTGATAAATTTCCTAATTGGGAGCATGTATTAAATCATCTACTTTAAATTTGAAAATCTTAAGAAGGACTTTATAGTTACATAAATAAATATTGAAACAATTTGCTTAGTATTTATTTAAATCAATATTCATTGGATTAACGAAAGTTGTTGGTTCAACATAAGGATTTTCTTGTAATATTTTTAAATACTTATTACTTGAAACCCAAAATAATATCCATAGAATCATACCAATAATTATACTTAAGGCAACTATCGATGCCAATAAAGTATTTGTGTAATTTTTAGAAAATAGAGAAATTAAAAAGCCCACATTTATCATTGAAGCATAAAGTACACCAATTGCATAATATCTATCTGTCTCCTGCACAATCAATTTTCTTTTAGAAATTTCTTTTTTAAATGATTTGGTTGTGGCACTTATCATTTTAAATTGCCAATAAATATTGTAATACGGAATTAAGCACCTGTAGGCTGAATTTGGACTAATGAGTCTATTTTCATCACTAATTTCTTTAAGTAATTTTTTAATTGTACCTAAATAGATAACATAGATTACAAATATCCCAATTATAAATAATTCACTCATTTAGTATAGTTTTAATAAATGACCTTGTTTATCATACTTTGATTTTCAACACAAATATATATTAAATATATATGATAATTGAAGATGAAAGGCTTTTAATTAGATTTTAAAACGATGTTATCAATTCCGTTTTCTTCTTATCATATTCAATAGCAGTTATAAGATTATTTTCAAGCATCTTTTTCAATACCTGCAATTTCTTAAATGATTCATCTGCATTCATCTGTTCCTGACCTTTATATGCTTCTATTTGCTCATTAGTAAGCACTTCAATTTCAAAATTCACATAATCGTCATAGTTAATTCTGCAACAAGCTATCTTACCATCAGTGGTAATATCCCATCCAGTATTGGAGCCCCAGCATAATACCTGATTGGCAACCCAATTCAAATTACCATACCTAGGCTTATACCTCATATTCATATGCATACCTCTTTGAGTTTGCTTTAAATGAATGCCAAAATTAGTTTCAAGATATCCCGTATGGACTTTACTAAAAGGCATCATTTGGTGAATAAGGACTGGTGTTAGTATATCAACGATTCTTGCCCTTTCTGATGCCTCTAATTCGGCTTTCTCCTTTTCTTTAATGATTGTATCCTGTTCTTTTCTAGAAAGCACTATAAGGTCAAAGAAAGTATATTCAACAAAGTTGCTTCTATAACATACAACACTTGCATCAGAAGTTATATCCCATCTATATGGGTATTCATCACTCAATGAACCGCCCCAACCTAATTCCTGATTTACCATCCAGTCTTTATCGGATTGGTTATGCCTTGTATCAAATCTGCTTTTACTTTTCTGTACTAATTGGATGCCATAGTCACATTCAAGCCTTTTGCTTTCGATATCTTCAAAAACAATAGACCAATTTGTAAACAGCTTAATAATTTCATTGTATTCATATGTTTTAGTTTAAATCTTCGACACAACTTACAAAGGCAGAACGCAAGCTATTGGAGGAGATAAAAACATTATTTTAATAATTTTATATGACCACATATTTAGTAATTTGAGACCACAAACAGATACTCCCAATGCCAAAGAATAAATCAGCAGTAACTAGATATAGGGTGATAGACCAAATGTTGAATGATAAGCGTAAGCCTTATCCTAATTTGGAACAATTAGCAGCTAAATGCAGTGCTATTTTAGGGTCAGATGTGTCCACTTCAACTATCGAGAAGGATATCAGGGCAATGCGAGAACAAGCGCCTAAGGGCTATAGCGCCCCTATTGTGTATTCTAAATTAGAAGGTGGATATGTTTATGGAGAAGTAGGGTTTTCTATTGCTGAGTTAAATTTAAACGAGGAGGAATGGTCTGCTTTACAATTTGCTTCCCAGCTTTTATACCAGTATAAGGAAGTGCCTATTTTTAGCAATTTTAAAAATGCAATAGAAAGAATCAATACTCGCTTTGCTTTAGACATAAATGGCAACGATAAGGTGATAGAAGAATTAATACAGTTTGAAAAAGCAGTTCACACTAATGGGATGGATTTAATCGAACTCATCTATAGTGCCATTAAAAATAAACAAGCGATTAAATTTGAATATCGCAATATTTATAAAAAAACCACAAGTGCATCTAACCTTATTCCATATTTAATTAAAGAACATCGCAATAGGTGGTATGTGATTGGATGGAGTCAAGTAAAAGAAAAATATATTACATACGCTTTAGATAGGATAGATAAGTTAGAGCTGATTCATAATATCTACAAACGTAGAGCTGATTTTAACCACACTTCGTTTTTTGAACATAGTACAGGTATAATGGAAAGCAACACTAATCCTGAGGAAGTACTACTAACTATACTTAAACCAATTAGCGACTTAGCATTGCTTGAACCATTACACGCCACACAAAAACTAATCATAGATAAAACTGATAGGGTACAGATTAGCCTGAAAGTATTAGTGAACGAAGAGTTTATGTTTAAAATTTTAGGAATGGGATCTTATTGTATCGTAGACAAGCCTGCGAGCTTGCGTAAATCAATTAAAGGGGCCATTCAGCAAATGAGTTCGAATTATTAATAACTATCCTCTCAAAATTTCAGAACCTAAAGGCATTTCATCATCATTTAAGGGCATCCATGGATTACCTTTAAAGTTCATGTCTGTAATAAGTCTTTTAACTACAATCTTATCGCAGCGTATTATAATCCCAGGCTCTACATAAAAACCAAAACGTTCACCCTCCATTCGCATTTGAGACACATGTGTCATATATTCAGGACGGTCAAATCTGTTTAAAAAGAAATAATAGTAGTCCTCTAATTTAACAATGCTAAAAAACTGTTTGTTGTTTTCAAAAGGATGCTTTTCGTAGTTTCTGTTAAAACGGTGTCTTGTAAATTCATGATTCTTCTGAAACTTAGAAATGGTGTAATCATCATGATCACTTGATACCACAAACTTATTGAGTTCATTATGTTCCTTGTCAAACCCCCATACAAGACCATACTGACCATAACCACGATTTGATTGCAGTAGTTCAATTTCTGCCTTAATAATGAAGTTTTCTTGCTTTTTTACAGGAAGCTTTTTATGATAGAACATCCATCTATTGCTAGACTTGTTTTCCATCCAGTAGTGGCTGTCCTTAATAAAGGACTTTTCAACCTCGTCCTCTACAATTTCCCATCCTTCAAACTTGTTGTTAAAATCATCTTCTAATAGCACTTCCTCGTGAAGGATATTGGCTAGGGGTAGGATTTGTATCATATTAGTTAATTAGGATACAAACATAGAAGGGCAGGCCGTAAGGTATTGGAGGGGGTGTAACATTATTGCTGTGTTTACCAAGAAAACTTTTTCAAAAGCAACAATGTATTATTGATTTATTAAAATAATGAATGAATAAATATTTTTATCTCAATAAGTGAGATAAATTTATATTTAATTTCTTACATTTGAAAATGATATTATTTAAAATATGAATAAAATTAAAGAAGTATTAGACAAAAAAGGGATTAAACAAATCTGGCTGGCCGAAAAATTGGGCAAAAGTTATAACATGGTTAATAGTTATGTTCAAAATCGACAACAACCAAGGTTAGAAATACTCAATGATATTGCAAAAATATTAGATGTTGACGTTATTGAATTAATTGTATCAAGTAAAAAACATGAGTAATAAAAAATCAAAATTAAAGTTTATTGACCTTTTTGCAGGTTGTGGTGGTTTTAGCGAAGGTTTTTACAAAGAGGGCTTCGAGTCTATTGTTCATGTAGATTTTGATGAAGCAGCTTGTTCGACATTAAAAGAAAGAATGAAATTTTATAACTATTCTCAAAATGAGATAGAAAAAAGTGTCATATGTGGAGATTTAACAAAAGACGAAGTAAATTTAAAAATTTCAAATGTTGTTAAAAAAACAAAAGTAGATGTTTTAGTTGGAGGTCCACCATGTCAAAGTTTTTCAACAGTTGGTCGTGCTCAGGATCCAAATTCAATGAGAAATGATCCTAGGAATTATTTATTTTTCAATTATCTTAAAATTTTAGAAAAATATATGCCAAAAGTATTTGTTTTTGAAAACGTGTCAGGAATACTTTCGGCAAAACCGAATGGCAAATTAATTTTCCCGCAAATAATTAAAGAAATGTCAAAGCATTATGACGTATGTGATGAAAAAGATATTATACTTCTTAATTCAGTTCATTATGGAGTTCCTCAAGTCAGAAAAAGAGTTATAATCATAGGCGTTAGAAAGGACTTAAAAATCAAAGTAAAAGATATCTATAATAATATAACAAAAACACATTATAGTCCAGAAATGGAATTGAAATGTATGACAAAAGGACTTTCGAAATATATAACCGTAAAAGATGCAATTTGTGATTTACCAAAACTATTTCCAGGTGATGGTGAAAGTGAAATAAAATTTAAAGTCAACAAATCCAACTCTTTTATCAAAAAAATCAGAACAACAGGTTTTAATAAATTGTATAATCATGAGGCTAGGCAACATAACAAAGATGACAGAGAGAGATATTATTTACTTAGTAAAAACCAATGGCAATTAAAACACCTAGCTGAAGTTAGACCCGACTTAGTTCACCACGACCCTAAACATTTCGGGAATAGATATACTGTTCAGAAATATAATCTTCCAGGCACAACTGTAGTGGCGCATTTATATAAGGATGGCAATTTATTTATTCATCCTGATCATACTCAAGAGAGAACATTTACTGTTAGAGAAGCTGCAAGAGTGCAATCCTTTCCTGATGATTTTAAATTTATGGGGTCAAAAACAAATCAATATAAACAAGTGGGTAATGCAGTTCCGCCATTAATGGCGCAACAAATAGCAAAAGCTATTAAAAAGTTTTTATAAGCATGTAATATCAAAAAAATGTCAAAGAAAAAATATAATTTTATAGATTTATTTTGTGGTGCAGGTGGTTTCGCCAAGGGGTTTGAAATGACTAATAAATTTAAATGTATAGGAGGTATAGATAATAAGCCATCTGCAATAGAAACACACAAATTGAACTTCAAAAGCTCAATTTCAATTTGCGATGATATTAGAAAGGTATCACCAGCTCAATTTAGTAGCTTGTTAAATGGTCAAGAAGTTGATTTGATAATTGGAGGACCTCCGTGTCCAACTTTTAGTACTATTGGACACGCTAAAATCCAATCAGTGTATAAAAACGATAAAGATAAGGATATCACAAATGATCCAAGAAATGATTTGTTTTTAGATTTTTTCGGCTACGTTGACTATTTCAGACCAAAAATGTTTGTTATGGAAAATGTACCTCAATTTTTAACTAAATATAATGGTGCAACTTTTAATGCAGTAAAAGATATTGTTAAAAGAGATTTGCCAGAATATGAACTAGTTGAAGAAGTTAAGGTATTAAATGCAGTAAATTATGGGGTACCTCAAAATAGAAAAAGGATGATCTTAGTTGGATATCTTAAAGGTATGAGTTTTAAATATCCAAATATTACACATTGGTTTAAAGACGGAAAATTTAACATTGACCCTAATAATTCTGAAGTAGACATAGATAAGTTAGAAAAACATGTGTCAGTCAAAAGTGCGATTTCTGATTTACCAAAAATTTCAGACAATTGGAGAATTTCAGAAGTAGAATATTCCAAGCATAGGGGATTAGATTCTTATCAACAATTTATGAGGCAAAATACCATAAAAACTGTAAAAAATAATATTTGTAGATTAACAAACGAAAGAGCTAAGATTGTATTTTCTCATATGCAACAAGGTTGTATTTATATGGATTTGCCTCCAAAAATCAGAAAAATATTGCCATTCAGAGAAGATATTTTTAAAGACAGGTTAAAAAGGCTGGTAGAAAAAAACCCTTCATGGACTGTTTTGGCTCATATTGGAATGGATGGATATATGTATATTCACCCAACCGAAGACAGGACACTTTCGGTAAGAGAAGCAGCTAGAATTCAGTCCTTCCCAGATGAATTTGAGTTTATTGGAAATCAACAAGAAACTTATGTTCAGGTTGGAAATGCAGTTCCTCCTGTTTTAGCAATGAATATTGCACAAGCAGTTTATAAATCTTTAATTAAAATCTAAATAGTATGGTATACATCAGAAATTTATTTACACAAGATCTTAGAGATGGAAAACAAATAGCTTTTCCAACCGATCCATCAAATTATATTTTTAAATTTAATTTTAGTGATTCAGATCCTGATAGAAATATTATTTTTAAGTTTAAAGAAAAGAATAGTAGTTCACCCAACTATTTTCATAATGATAAATTAATCAATACCAGATTATACGCCGCAGGGAGTGAGTCGCGAATCGATGGCGAATTAAAGCAATTTTTAAGAGATATTTTGAAAGCAGAAATAGATGATATTATTTTAATTAGACCAATTAATTTACAGAACTACGAATTTGAATTTATCCCTAAAAATGCAGATTCTTTTAGTATTTATAGTTCCTTATTAAATGGTAAAAATCATGAAATTGTAATCGAAAATCCTAAAATTCCCGAAAACGACACTGTTATATTTAATGTTCTTGAAGAATTTGCGGATTGGTTTATTGCAAAAGATGGACTAAGTCATAATTATTTTAAGCACACCTTTTCTTCAAATAGAGAAAAGGTTATTAATGAACTAAAAAAGTATGATATCCTTTATACCGAACAATTCAAATTAGATTTATTTGAAATTTCAGTTATTGATATAAATATATTAATAACTCAAATTTCAAATAACATATCTAAAGATGAAGGAGATTTTTTTGAATTAAGCAAAAAAACATCTAACCATATGCCTAGGGCAATACTTGGGAAAAATAATTACTTAAAATTTTTAAAAGAATACATACTTGAAAATGAAAAAATACATTCAAGTTCGCCAAAGACTCATCCGGTAAATAAAATATATTTCGGAGCACCCGGAACAGGCAAGTCGTATCAAGTTACACAAGACCTGAAAAATGTAGATTTAATTTTTCAAAAGCGAGTTACTTTTCATCCTGAATATGATAACGCGACATTCGTTGGAGGATACAAGCCTATAACAGATAATGGCGATATAAAGTATGAATTCGTACCACAAATATTTACTAATATTTATGTAGAGTCTTGCAATGACCCTAGTCATCAATACTATTTAATAATTGAAGAAATTAATAGAGGTAATTGTGCTGAAATTTTCGGTGAATTATTTCAATTATTAGATAGAGATGTTAATTATAAAATAACATCATCAAATGAACTTACAAATTATTTAAATATTAGTATTCCAAATTCTAAATTTTATAAGAATGGCAAAATGTTACTTCCCGATAATTTAAGCATTCTTGCAACAATGAATACATCAGATCAATCACTATTTCCTATGGATAGTGCTTTTAAAAGGAGATGGGAATGGGAATATATTCCTATAAACTATACTGCAGATTTAACAACAAATCCATCTTTTGCTTACAAAATTAAAGTTGATGACACTACAACATTTAAATGGGTTGATTTTATTGAAAAAGTTAATTTAAGAATACAAGATAATCCAAGTTTAGGAATGGATAAATGTATAGGCAACTATTTTGTTAAACCAAATGAGAAAAATGAAATATCAATAGAAAATTTTATATATAAAGTGATTTTTTATCTTTGGAATGATGTGTTTAAAGATGAACCTAAAAATTCTATATTTAAAGGTAAAATTACTTATCAAGATTTTTTTCCAATTAAAGATAAGGGTGAAAAGCTTCTCAGATCGATATTATATGATTTAAAACTTATTGAATCCATTGAAACAATAGAAGAACCGAATACACAATCGTAATTTAATATGCGTATTTTAATAGAAGGTCAAAGTTATTTAGTTGAAGATTTAAAAACGATTTTTAACGAACCTACGTTTTATACACAAAAAGGGGATTCTGCTATTATTAATTCTGTGGGTTATTATTATTCAATCGATAAGAAAGAAGTTGTTTACATGCTTCCAAAAGTCTTCATGGCTTCAGAAGTTTTAGAAGACACTGAAAATGAAGAAGAAATCAAGTGCATGTGGCATAAAAAAAACACAATTTTTAAGAAACCAGATAATAAAGGCTTTTTAAATCTTAAAGAACTTTTTGATATTGATAGTTTAGAGGGCTCCATTAAACATGATAGTAAATATGAATGGGTTAGACATATAACGATTAGCTTTTATAATAGTTTGATTGAATTCAAAAGAAGAAATTGGAAAACGACAATTTTAAACACTGGGATAAGCAATGAACTTAATACAAATATCGGGAATGAAGAATATTCCTATATTGATCTTGTGCTTAGTTTTACCAATTTTTATAAAAAAAATAAATCAGTTATTCTATTGCGTCATATTGAGCATATTTCAAATGTATCCAAGAAACCTAAATGGGAAAAAACAGTTCGAAAGTCCATTCCAATTATTAGTAAATATAAGGTGCCAATATATTTAGAAGTTAGAAATAAAAAATCAATAATTAATACTGAAGAAGAATTGATCATTTATTTTTTCTCTATTTTAAATCATTTTAACGAAGAAAATAATCTTAATATTTCAATCAACAAAAGCTATAATTTAATAATAGGAGATGAATTTAAAAGACTACAATTAAATAATGTCGGCTTATCAAAGTTGAGAAAAATAAAATATAAATATTTTTCTGATACAATGAGAAGAATGTATAAATTATGCGAGTTGTATTTTGATCCATTAGATATAGGAAGTGTAAAAAAGAGAAATGAAGAATTCATAAGTTTTAAAAAGTACAACATTGTTTTTGAAGATATGGTTGATAAATTGCTTACCAATGAAAATAATCTAGATGAATATGATATAAAAATTAAAAAAGATGAATTAAGCATTAAGAAATTAAAGAATAATGATGATGGAAAAATAATAGACCATCTATTTGAATACAAAGGATTAATTGACACATCTAATATATTTTATATAGGAGATTCGAAATACTACAAGCCAGGTAATTTAGCAGATAAGCTTTCAATTTATAAGCAATATACCTATGCTAAAAATATTATTCAATATAATATTGATTTGTTTAATGAAACATCTAACTATGCATCTGACAAGATTCAATATAGAGATAAAATAACTGAAGGATATAATATAACACCTAATTTCTTGTTATATGGCGTAATCGATGATCATGAAGATTCTATTAATGATAACCTTAATACAATATCATCTCTTAAAGATAGTATTAAACACTCCTATCATTGGGAAAATAGATTATTTGATAGAGATTCTTTGTTTATTTGTCAATATAGAATCAATTATCTATTTGTTCTAAATGCTTATACTGAAAAAAGTGAATCCGCTTTAATTAATTATAGAATAGCAACTAAGGAGAAATTTAGAAATAATTTCATTAATTTCTTTGAAAATGAAAAAGATTCAGAATTTAAATTTTATAAATTGGAATTGCCTAACTTGAAAGAATTTGTAGATATCAATTTCAAAATATTAAATGGTAAATGCATAAGTTTAAGTGATAAAAAACTATTGGTAGCATTACATAAATCTGATATTGGAACAAAAGGTAAAAAAGGCCCTTTAGAAGAATTGCTAATAAATAATAAAATAGATCTTTCAGAAAATTCAAAAGACGTTTTTAAGTTTAATACTAATAAAGAGAGTGATTACTTAATTTCAATGAACGACCATTTTAATCTTAATATGGCTGCAGATAGTAAAGCTAAATATGGAGTCTGATAGATAGCTTCGCAAGCATAAACATTTGATCTTATAAGTTGATAAATAACTTATACTCTCTTTTTAATAAAGACCAATTTTATTGTAACCTACTGAGATTAAAATATGCAGAATTATTATTCTTATATTTCTAGTATTTTAAAATTAGCCCACTCTCAATGTTTTCGCCTCTTTCATCAATAGACTTGTGGTGCAAATTGTGGTGCAAATGAAAAAAGCAGCTACAAAAAAGTTGATGAAAACTTGCTTGTAACTGCTTGACTATCAAGGAGTGGGCCCACCAGGGCATGATCCTGGGACCCCCTGATTATGAGTCAGGTGCTCTAACCAACTGAGCTATAGGCCCGCATCTTTCGATGACAGGCTGCAAAAATAGTAAAATTGA
>Ga0164293_10000164_pt1 | contig 46154 bp, 37 predicted proteins | sample GEODES118metaG_FD_111487 | JGI IMG/M metagenome (GOLD analysis project Ga0164293, IMG submission 111487) | Eutrophic lake water microbial communities from Lake Mendota, Wisconsin, USA - GEODES118 metaG | ecosystem: Environmental > Aquatic > Freshwater > Lake | place: USA: Lake Mendota...
AAACTAAAAGCCATATATCCAAAAATATTATACACGTCTTTGATGGTGAATTTTTCTTTGGTAACACCTACTAATTGAAACTCGATTGGCGTGGGACCTTCTTCTAAAAACTGATTGATTCCGTCGAGATAGGCTAACGTTAATTGATAACTTTCGCTATTTTTATCCAACGCAGCAATGGCTTTTTCTGAATCTTCATCAATTCCTAAACCAGAGAAGAATTTGTCGTTTTTAAGCATCACCGAACCAAAAAGTTCCGACAATCTTCCGGGAGCAATTCGTCGCATCAATTCCATTTGCCACAACCGGTCTTGAGCGTGTACATAACCTAAAGTGGTCATTGCATCTTTTTGTGAAGCCGCATAAATATGTGGAATTCCGTACTCATCAAAATAAACAGTTGTTTCTTTTTGGATGGAATTTAAAGCTATTTCGCCGTCGTATTTCGGGGTTAGAAAGTAACCATAACTTACAACACCAATGGCTAAAATGACAAAAAGAATAAAAATAACAAGTACAATTTTTTTTAATCTTCGCATTTGAATTTATTTTGATTTAAAGTTACAAAAAACCATTAAGAAATTAAGACTCATTAAGTTTTGATGACTTAAATTCTTAACTGCTTAATGGCTTTCAATTTAAAATGTACTATTTACGTGGAAAGTTGATTTTCTCTCCCACATTCATTTTATTGTTTTTGGCTAAAACGCCACACATGTGAAATAACATTCGAGCACCCACATTGCCGTCCCAATCGTCATTTTCTCCGGGGGCGACTTCAACCAAATCAAATCCGATGATTTCTTTGTCCGTTTCGGCTAAACGACTCAACAAATAAGCGGCTTGCTCAAATGAAAACCCACCCGGAACCGGAGTTCCTGTGTTGGGACAATACCAAGGATACATGCCATCAATATCAAAACTGATACACACTTTATGAGGTAATACAGCAATAATTGCCTCGCATTGTTGTTGCCACGTTTTACCTTCAAACGTTTCTCTTTTTAAATCAGAATCGCTATGAATCACTACTCGTCCGTTTTCTTTTTTTACAATATCGACTTCTTGTTCACAAAAATCGCGAATGCCCACTTGAACAATTTTAGAAATATGTGGAATTTGTAAGGCGTTATACATGATAGAAGCGTGTGAATAAGTAAAACCTTCATACGCAATTCGCAAATCCATGTGAGCATCTAAATGAAGAATACCGAAGTTATCGTGTTTTTCTGCTAAAGCTTGATAATAACCAAGTGGCGTGCTGTGGTCTCCGCCTAAAAGAGCAACTTTCTTTCCGTGTTCTAACCAATACAATGTTTTTTCACGAACGGCTTCCACCATATCGGAGCAGGCATAATTGATTTTATCGAGGTCTTTTTGCAAACCGGGATGATGTTCGATAATCGAACCGCTTTCAAGTGCTTCAATAATTGGGGCTGCTTGTTTTTTATATTTTTTGGAATTCTTTTTAACACCTTTTGGAGATTCGTCTAAAAAGATGCCTAATTTCCACAATTCAGGAAATTCTTGGTGATTTAAATCGACTTGAAAAGAAGCATCTAAGATGGCTTCCGGTCCTTTTGATGCTCCGGAACCATAACTAACGGTTACTTCCCACGGCACAGGTATTACAATTATTTCACTGTCGTCAATGGAAAAAGGTAAGCCAAAAATGGTTGCGTCTGCCAAACCGGGCTGGCTTGGGTCGAAGGTTTTGAGTATTTCTTGTTTAGTCATTTTTATTTAAAGGTACTAAGGTTCTGAGGTACTAAGGTGCTAAGGTTTTGATATACCCTTCTTCAAAATTTGTCCGAATTCATACATGTCTTCAAAAGAGCAGTAGAAAGGTGCCGGTGCTAGGCGGATTACGTTTGGTTCACGCCAATCGGTAATTACCCCGTTTTTCATTAAATACTCGAATAAACTTCTTCTTTGACCGTGGAGATATACCGATAATTGGCAAGCACGTTCTTCTTGGTTTTGAGGCGTAATAATTTCAAATTCGGTTCCATCAATTTCTTTGTCAATTTCGTGAAGGATGAATTCTAAATAGGACGTTAGAAGATTTCTTTTTTTGATTAATTTACTCATTCCCACTTCGGCAAACATCTCTACTGAAGCTAAATAAGGGGCTAGCGAAAGAATTGGCAGGTTACTGATTTGCCAACCGTCGGCACCGTGAACGGGATCGAAATCGGGCTCCATTTTAAAACGACGCTCTTTGTTGTGTCCCCACCATCCTGCAAATCGAGGTAAATCGTTGTCGTGATGGTGTTTTTCGTGAACAAAACTACCCGATGCATTTCCGGGTCCTGAATTCATGTATTTGTAGCTGCACCAGCAGGCGAAATCCACATTCCAGTTGTGTAATTGTAGTTCAACATTTCCGGCAGCATGAGCTAAATCCCAACCAACGTAGGCTCCTGTTTTTTGTGCAGCAGCAGTAATTGTTTTCATATCGAAAACCTGACCGGTATAATAATTTACGCCACCGATTAAAACCAGAGCTAACTCATCACCTACTTCTTCAATTTTAGCTAAAATATCTTCCAAGCGAATGTTATGTTCCCCTTCTCTTCTTTTAATTTCTACAATGATTTCACTCGGATTAATTCCCAAATGTTGTGCATGAAACTGAGCCTGACTTTGGAACATGTATTGATCGGAGGGAAAGGCTTTTTCCTCACAAAGAATTTTATATTTTTTTTGTGTTGGTCGGTAAAAAGAAACCATCATTAAGTGAAGATTCACGGTAAGTGTATTCATTACAGTTATCTCAGAAGGTTTCGCTCCAACTATTCCACTTAAGGGAGCGGCAAAACGTTCGTGGTAGTCCCACCAGGGTTTATCGGCATAAAAGTGACCTTCCACCGCGAGATTTGCCCAATCGTTCATTACTTCATCTACATATGCTTTGGTTCGTTTGGGTTGTAATCCTAGTGAATTTCCGGTAAAGTAAATAACTTTAGTACCATTTACTGTTGGGAAAATAAATTCGTCGCGGTATTTAAAAAGTTCGTCTTGGGCGTCTAATTGTTGTGCAAATTCGCGTGTATTTTGAAAATTCATGCCATAGTTTGTTTGAGTGGTAAAGATACTAATTTTTTGGATTCTGTAAGGTCAAGTCACAACCTCTCCCTTCGCGATTATAGATAAACTATTTTGAAATCAAATTTTGTTTACAGCACTTTTTGCGTTAGGGATTGCAGCGGAAAGCCTACAGCACAAAATGCCAATTTTCTTGGGCACAAAAAGTGACCAAAGGAAGCTCTTTTGTGTCCTTAGAAAATGGCATTTTGGGCGAGGACTTGGATTGAAAAGCCCGTATAACGCCCAAAAAAAATCCCAACCTAACGATTGGGATTTGGAAATTTTTAGCATATAAACTACTGAAATGAATTCGGCACAAGCAAGTTCAGACTGACAATTTCATTAAATAATCAACATCGCATCACCATACGAATAAAATCTGTATTTTTCTTTGATAGCTTCTTCATATGCTTTCTTCATCAAATCATGACCGCAAAAAGCAGAAACCATCATCAATAAGGTTGATTTTGGTGTATGAAAATTAGTAATCATACAATTTGCAATACTGAAATCATAAGGCGGATAGATAAATTTGTTTGTCCATCCTTCAAAAGGATTCATCGTTCTGGCAGAAGAGACAGAACTTTCAATGGCTCGCATAGAAGTTGTTCCAACACAACAAACTCGTTTTTTGTTTGAAATGGCATTGTTTACTACATCACAAGCATTTTGTTTTATAATCAGCTCTTCCGAATCCATTTTGTGTTTAGATAAATCTTCCACTTCCACCGGATTGAATGTTCCAAGACCAACATGTAAAGTTACTTCAGCAAAATCAACTCCTTTTATTTCAAGTCGTTTCATTAAGTGTTTAGAAAAGTGAAGACCTGCAGTTGGTGCTGCAACGGCTCCTTCCACTTTTGCATAAATGGTTTGGTAACGCTCTTCATCTTCAGGTGTTACTTCACGGTTAATGTATTTTGGGATTGGGGTTTCGCCTAATTCCGTTAGTTTATTTCTAAACTCATCATATGAACCATCATAAAGAAAACGTAAAGTTCTTCCTCGAGAAGTTGTATTATCAATTACCTCCGCTACTAATGAATCATCATCACCAAAATACAATTTATTTCCGATTCGTATTTTACGGGCCGGATCAACTAAAACGTCCCAAAGACGTTGTTCTGCATTTAATTCACGTAATAAGAAAACTTCAATTCTTGCCCCGGTTTTTTCTTTATTTCCGTATAAACGAGCTGGAAAAACTTTTGTATTGTTCATAATCATTACATCACCATCATCAAAATAGTCAATGATATCTTTGAAAAGTTTATGCTCAATTGTTTTTTTGGCTCTATTGATAACCATTAATCTTGATTCGTCACGGTTCTCAGCTGGATATTCTGCTAATAATTCTGTAGGAAGATTAAATTGAAAATGAGATAATTTCATTAAAAGTAGATTAAAAGTTTAAAAGTTTAAAAGTTTAAGGGTTATATCCGAAAACATCTAAAATTCAGGTTGCAAATATACACCTGCGAAGTAGGGGTTGTCAAGTGTTTTGATGTTTATTTTTTCAGAAAGGTGCTAAGGTGCTAGGACACTAGGGTTCTAAGTTAAATTTATTCTGAAAAACCCTAAGTTCGTTCTCTTATTTGAAAACCAAATGATTTTAAATCATCCCAAAAGGTAGGATATGATTTTGAAACTACCTCAGCATTTTGAATGGTAATTGGCATTTTAACTGCTAAAGTGGCAAAAGCCATTGCCATTCGGTGGTCTTGGTAGGTAGCCACCCCACCCTGCGGGTACCCCTCTAAAGGGGAATATTCGTTTTCAAATAAATTATGAGCTAAAAGTGTCAAACTATCATTTGTAACTGAAATAGTTGCTCCGAATTTTGAAAGTTCAGTTTTTAAGGCTTCTAAGCGGTCGGTTTCTTTTATTTTTAAGGTATGCAAACCAGTCAAATGACAGCCGATTCCAAGTCCGAAACAAGTTACGGCAATGGTTTGTGCGATGTCGGGGGAGTCATTAAGGTTAAAGTTAATGGGCAATAGGTTATGGGAATTTACTTTTGTAATAATTATTGAATTATCGCTATTGAAAACAGTTTCTACTCCAAAGCTTTTATAAATCTCGACTAAAGCTGTATCTCCTTGAAGGCTATTCATTTTGAAATTTGACAATTGAAGTTTTGATCCAATTTCAGAAAGGGCGACAATTGAATAGAAATAAGAAGCGGAAGACCAATCAGATTCAATTGTTATTGTATGCGTGTTGCGAATTGCGTTCAGAAGTATCGGGAGCGGGTTGACCTTTATAATACAATTCTCAAAAGAAGTTTCAATACCAATTTCGTTTAGCAAAGCTAAAGTCATGCTGATGTAGGGAACGGATGTTAAATCACCTTCAAGTGTTAATTCTAATCCGTTTTCTAATTTGGGTGCTATTAATAATAAAGCTGAAATATACTGGCTACTGACGTTTGCCTGAATTACAACTTTATTTTTTATAATTTTTTTTCCTTTGATTTTGATGGGTGGAAAACCTTCGTTTTCTTCGTAGGTGATTTCTGCTCCCAATTGATTTAAGGCATCCACTAAAATTTTAATTGGTCGTTCTTTCATTCGGGACGAACCGGTTAATACAACTTCTTTACCTTCTTGAATAGCAAAATAGGCGGTCAAAAAACGCATGGCTGTTCCTGCGTGGTGGATATCTATAAGTTGTGGGTTGTGGGTTGTGGGATTTGAAAATTCCAACGCCTTTATCATTACTTTAGAGTCAACTGAATTGGAGGCGTTTTCTAGTTTAATATTTGGATATAATGCTTTCAATAACAACAACCGATTTGTTTCCGACTTGGAACCAGTGATTTGTATTTGAAGGTTGCGGGTTGCGGGTTGTGGGTTGTAGTTTAATTTTATATCCATTATTTAGTGACAACTTTTAATCCTATAATTGAAATGATTAGAGTGCTGATAAAAAATACTCTCCAGAAAGTGGTGGGTTCTTTGAAAACTACTATTCCGACTAATACACTACCAACGGCTCCAATTCCTGTCCAAACGGCGTAAGCAGTTCCGATGGGTAATTCTTTGGTTACTTTTACCAAAAGCACCATACTAATGGTCAGGCAAATTAAAAATCCACCATACCACAACCACATGGCTGTTCCTGAAGTTTCTTTTGCTTTTCCCAGACAAGTGGCAAAAGCTACTTCGAACAAGCCGGCAATAATGAGTAGTATCCAATTCAATTTATTTTAATTTTTCATTATTTTGATGTCTGTCATGATCGCGTTTGGTTTTTAAATCCATTTTTTTATCAAACGCATCTTGCAAATCAACTCCGGTTTGATTAGCCAAACATAATACAACAAAAACTACATCGGCCAATTCTTCCCCTAAATCTTTATTTTTATCACTTTCTTTTTCGGATTGTTCCCCATAGCGGCGGGCAATTATTCGAGCCACCTCACCTACTTCTTCGGTAAGTTGAGCCATGTTGGTTAGTTCGTTAAAATAACGAACACCGTGGTTTTTAATCCAGGTATCGACATCAAGTTGAGCATTTTTGAGGTTCATTATTCGATTTTTTTAAGGATTATCTTTTCTGTATTTTTTTCTGCAACGGTATTAAAAATTTTTTTTATGTCTTGGTATTCTTGCGGGCTGAAAAATATTGAACTTAAATCTAAAGATGTTGCTATTTGAATTTTATTTTTTTCGCTTTGAATAGAAAATTTATAAACTGCTCCGTTATCCGGAGTTGTCATTGTAATTGATTTTGGCAAATATTCAACCTCAAAACCTGTGGGAATAGTAATAATTATGGTAGTTTTGTCACTTTGCGGAAAAATAAAATCGATGGGTAATTTTCTGGTTTCTGCTTTTAGCGGATTGATCGATTTTGTTAAAAATAATAATGGATTAAACAGCATTTTTGAACCAATAAACTCACATGAATTTGCTTCAACAAAAGAAAAACTTTCTACAATAGGTTTGTCAACTGCTTTTTCATTTTCTAATTTATATTCTGAAATCACCAAATCATGATAATCTTCTTGTAACTTTTCAAGATAGGTTTCTTCATTTAAATTTATGAAATCATCACGAAAAGCAAAGGCAGCATAATCTGATTTGGATGTTCTCAATTTCCCTTTAAAATTACCATTCTCATCCAAATTACCTTGAACCATCGTTGTGTTTTTTGAAATTGTTGATGGGTTTAATTGAATTTCTTTTGAGGTACCATTTTGTCGAATCAATCTCCCGGTTCCGTTCAAACAACGAATAGGTAAAATATTAATAGCTGAATTTGCGTCAGTTGCATCTAACAATAATTGCTTTGCATCTATATCAACTGCTGCAACAACATAATTAAATCCATCTCTGTTAGGGAACGGGACAGTACCATTTCTTCTTGTACTTAATAAAACCGGATTAGCATTAAACCCTGCGTGATTAAGCATTGAAATGAGAATGAAATTTATCTCCGCTATATTTCCTGTTCTTTCTTGATATGCCTCTTTTACACCTTTTTTGGGAAAATAACCATAAAAACCATCCCATTTCATTCTCAATTTTACGTATTTTAGAATGCTTTTAATTTTATTTTCATTTGAAAGTGTGTCTGAGACATTTAATTTTAAATCCTTTTCAAAATAGTTTCTTTCATTTAATTCATTTTTAAATTTTTCATTAGCATAAATATTTTTTGCTATATCATCCCAGGTTTCAGAGAATTTTTTAGGTTCGGTTTCCGGAAAAACAATTAATTCTAATTCGTTTTCAAGTTTTGATCGATAGTTTTCAATATTATCTATAAAATATTCATCTTCAAGTTTAGGGACATTTTTTAAAATGTAGTTCTGTTTTCTAATAATATAATTCAAATAATTGGTTTGATTATGTTTATCTGTGAAAGCTTGTGAAAAATGTTCATCCTTAGAAGTATGTTCCACTTCTAAATATCCTCTAAGCATAGTTTTATATTGATAATTTACCGGAATTTCACTTGTGAATTTAGCGTAATTTACGGGAATATAATCTTGAAACTCGAAATCGGGTAATTTTGAAATGTTCTCAGAAATGATTTTATACTTGAATTCAAAAACTGAGCCTACTTTTACGTTTGGCATTGTTATCGTTTTCTTGTTCCAATAATCGTTTATCTTTACCTTTAAATTACCCTCAGATGTAAGTTTAGTTTTTTTAATTTCTCCATTTTCAAGATTATAGGTTACCGCTTCTGAGAAATAAACATTATCGTCGTTTAATTCATTCCAACCTACATAATAAGGCACTTCATAATTAGCCCATTTAAGTCCTTCTTTAGAATAAATTTTAATTTTTATTTCAAATTCTGTTTCGCTAACAAAACCTTTACTTTCTTTATAGTAAAAATAAGTTCTTGCTTTTTTAAACAAAAAAGCAGAAGAAGCAGAAGAATCAAGCGGGTTTTGTTTTTCTAAAAGTTCTGCTTTAGAAACTTTTCCTAGTTCATATTTTTGAGCATTAGAAACAAATGAAAAAAATAAAAACAACATCCAATACTTTTTCATACTATAATTTTTTTAAGACTACTTTCTCTGCCTCTTTATCAACAATTTGCTTAAAAAAATCTTTTACTTCATCATAATAGGTTTGGGCAATGTAAGCAACATTAATTTCATATTGAACAACTAATTGAACTGAAGTATCTGTTTTTTGAATGGTATAACGGTAACTTCCCAAACCTTCCGGCATAGCAATATTTATGGGTGAAGGAATACTTTCGATCATATAACCTTCAGGAATATTGACTGTGAATGTACTTCTCGATTTTACAGGAAACACAAAATCAATAGGATATTCTCGTGTTTCTGACTTAAACGGATTGGTGATCGTAGCCAGAAAAAACATGGGTGAAAAAACAATTGTATTTCCAATTTTATCGGCCGCATTAGCCATTTCAAAATCATAAGTTTCAGAAACCGGTTGATATAATTCTTTATCGTTTGTCACTTCATGATTTGAAACATCAAATCCATTGTATTTATTTTCAAGTTTTTCAAGATAATTTTCTTTGTTCACATTTACATATTTTTCACGAAATTGTTTTGCTAAATAGGAAGTTAATTGAGCTCTTCGCTTTCCGGAAATTTTAGTATCTTCTTTTATAGAAATACTAACGATACAATTTTCTTGTGATACAATTTTTGGAAAAAGAGAAACTTCTTCATATTCTCCTGATTTTTTTATTAAACGACCTGTCCAATTGATGGCTCTTTCGGGAAGTATATTTACTGTTGAAAATTTATCAGTAGCATCTAATAAGTACAAATTACCATTTAATTCAACCCCGGCGATAACATAATTAAATCCTTCTCGGGTTGGAAATAAAGGTATGCCGTGACTTTTGGTGCTTACTAATACCGGATTTGCAGTAAACCCGGCATAGTTGAGCATGTTAATTAAATTCAAATTAATATCAGCTACATTTCCAACTCCTGTTTTATAGGCTTCTTTTACTCCATCTCGGGAATAGATACTATAAAATTCATTCCATTTAATTTTGCTTTTACAAAACTCTAGAATTATTGCCAATTTTTCATTTTGGTCAGTTATCGAACCAATAACTTTATTTAAATCTTCTTCAAAATAGTTTTTCTTTTTCAATTCACCACCAAAATTATCACTTAGAAAAATTGAATTTACAACGTCATTCCATGTTTGAGAGTAACTTTTATAAGGTTCACCGGGAAATTGTCTCCCTAAAATTTCCATATTAAAAGAAGCTCTATAATTATTAATATTATCCACATAAGGTTCAGCTTTCATTGATGGAATATTCGATTTTTTTACACTATATACATTGTTTGTATAGGTAAATTTATCTGAAACTGCTTTTGATTGTCTTCCAGAACCTTCTGATCTTTCAAAACTGACTGATGTTACCGTTTCCTGTTCAGATGATTTTTTTAAATCAAGCTGATAATATCCTTTAACATTTGGTTTAAAAGTATAATATTGAGGAATTGAAATTTTAATTTCTAATTCTTTTACCGGTATTTCATATTGACATCCTATTTCATCCATACTTTGATTGAAAGGTGAGGATATTTCATATTTAAATTCTACTATAGAACCTGGTTTAATGTTAGGCATTGTGAATTTTAACTCTGTTAAAAAATTATTGATTTTATTTTCAAATACTTGTTCTTTTTTTAACTTGGTTTCAACGATTTTACCACCTTCAACATTATAAGTTGTACCATCTACACGTGATGCAGTTTCCCTTGTGTTTCCGTTATTATAAAACCTATCTTCATGAGTAGCATATTCAAACCCTTCTTGGCTGTAGATTTTAATTCTATACCAAATTTCTCTAATTTGAATAAACCCTTTGTTTTCATCATAAGTGTACCGTACCGAATGTTTTTTATATAAAATTGTTGCTGTTGCATCTGATTCTAACGGATGTTTTGATTGCTCAAGTTCTTCTTTTGATACTTTACCAAATTTGAGTTCCTGTGCAAAATTCATTGTTTGAAAAACAACTAGAAATACTACTAAAATTACTGTTTTCATGCGTTTTGTTATTTAAAGATTAAGGATGCTTTACTATTATCTAATTTATTTATCTCTGTCATAAAATCTCTGTAAAGCAAATAATCCTCTTTAGAATAGTCACCTTCATTGATTTGTATTTTTCTGCTGTATTGCATTATATTATTTTTCATGGTTACTTTAGCCTCATAAGAACCAAATTTATTTTGAATTAGAACCGGTTCCGGCAAAGCTTCAATTGTAAAACCATCCGGAATTTCAATTTCTATTTCGTCCGAATCAACATAACCTCTTAAAATTTTAAGCGGCTGTTTTCTGCTTCTTGTTTTATCAGGAATAGAGACATCTCTACTAAAAACATTTAATGGGATGAGATAACGATTCCCTAAAACAGAAGTATATTTTTCAATTTCTAAATCGAATTGTTCTTCCCATGTTGATTTATCTTGGCTTCTTTGAGTTGAGTAAGATTTTATTTTTAAGGAATTATAATAATCCCAAACTTTTCTATAATATTCTTCTTGCTCTCTAGGTGTTTTTGATTCTAAATGTGTTCTAAAATCTATTTGTGAACCTTGAAAAGACCTATTCATGTTGACTTGAAGCGTGCCTGAAATATCTAATTTACCTTTTGCTTTAGTTATTTGTTGGTTGTCTTTCGTCAAATATTTTTTTGTAGTCACGATTTGACCTCCTTCCGGGGTTACTATCAACACTTTTCTGTCTTCGTTTGATCTTCCAATGTAGCCTAAAGCATTTTTTTGACTAGTACATTCTACCCAAATATTATCTTTCGCCGGAATACATAAAATCATATGATTCCCTTGAATAATTGGAAAGTCTTCATCAAAATTATATTTATAAATATCGTTTTGAATAACAGTGTGATAGGATGTAACTCCAACTGCTTTTAACAATGAATATGTATAATTAGTAAGTGCTTTACAATCCCCATACCCAAGACGGTCAACATCTTTAGCTAACATAGGTTGCCAACCTCCAATTCCTAATTGAATAGAAACATATCTTGTTTTATCTTGCACATATTGATAAACAATACTAGCCTTTTCCTCATCTGTAGCCGCATTTGCGGTAAGTTGTTTGATTTTTGTGACTGTTTCAGGAGATAATTCGGTTTGTGATTTATACAGTTTTTCATAAAACCATTCGCCTAATTCTTTCCAAGTAGAAGCTGTTCCTTCATAACCTTTCAGGGAAAAATGATTCAAAGCGAAAAATACTTTTGGAAAATATTCATCAGGCGATAAACCATAAGGCTCCCTTTTTTGAGCCAGCAAATTGGAAAGTGTATATTTTATTGAATTTGATGTTTCTGCTTTTTGAATTGTATAACCTTCAAAATTCTTTTCAGATTTTCTAAAACCTACCGATGGGTCATAAATCACTTCCATACTGGCGTTTTCAACACTTACTAAATAATCGTCAAATGGTGTCCAGCGAGGTAAAAAAGCAGTATCTGATGTTTCATAGGAATAAGTAAAGTGTAACAAATAAGGATACGTTGTGGCGGTATAATCAGCATATTTTATTCTACCATCTTGTTGTAATGAAAATCCATCTTGAGAAGCAACATCTTTAAAATCTGATTTTTTTATTTTTTTTATTTCATTCCCCATCATATTATACACTTTTACTTCGAGTGTATTGATATTTCTTTCGTTATTATAATAAATATAAGATGCTGCCGCTTCATCCCCATTTTCATTCAGAACAATAATTTTTTTAGAAACCTGATAAACCATTTTTTTAGAGTTTATAATTTCTAATTTTTCTTTTGATTCTTTGACTATAGCATTTGCATTTTCTGACAATTCTTTCGAAATCAGAAAGTCTGTAATAGCTTGTGAAAATATATTTGAATAGGCGAATAGCAGAAAAAAAATAATTCCGGTTTTAAATTTCATGATAAAAATAGATAGATTAGGCCAAGAAATTCTTCGCCTATGATAAAAAATAAATTGTTATGTTTTCGGAAATTGTGGTTTACAAATATAAGAATTCTGATATAAAAAAAATATTATTCTTTATTTTTTGTATCTATTATAATTGTCACAGGCCCATCGTTAATAAGTCCCACTTTCATATCAGCCCCAAACTGACCGGTTTGAACATTTTTGCCTAAATCAAGTGTAATTTGATGTATGAATTTTTCATAAAGCGGAATGGCAATTTCGGGTTTTGCTGCTTTTATATAACTGGGTCTATTCCCTTTTTTGGTTGAAGCATGAAGTGTAAATTGACTAACAACAATAAGCTCTCCTGAAATTTCTTTAACCGAAAGATTCATCACACCATTAGCATCATCAAAAATTCTGAGGTTTACAATTTTTAACGAAAGCCATTCAATATCTTCATTCGTATCAGATTCTTCAATTCCCAAAAGAATTACTATTCCTTTTTGAATGGAAGCAACAATTTTTTCATCAATAGTAACAGAAGATTTTGAAACTCTTTGGAGGACTGTTTTCATTTTTTGGGTGATGGGAAAAGGTTACTCTAAATCCAAATTTCGTCCCTCAGCATAAATATCGTTACGGTATTGTTCTTCGTCGCCTTCCAAAATTTGAAGGTAACTTCTGTAACGGGACCAGGCAATTTTGTCTTCTTCTAATGCTTTTTTGATGGCACAATTCGGTTCCTCTTTGTGCAAACAATTGTTGAATTTACAATGGTCTTCCAACTTAAAAAACTCAGGAAAATAACCTTTTATTTCCTGTTTTTCCATATCTACAATTCCAAAACCGCGAATTCCTGGAGTATCGATTATTTTAGATCCAAAAGTCAAATCAAACATTTCAGCAAAAGTTGTTGTGTGTTGTCCTTGCTGGTGTAAATCAGATATTTCTTTGGTTTTTAAATTCAATGTTGGTTCCAAGGCATTTACTAAAGTGGATTTACCAACACCGGAATGACCGGAAAACATACAAACTTTCCCTTGCATCATTTCTTTTAATTTGTCTAATCCTTTTCCGTTTTTTGCAGAAACCCGCAAACAATCATATCCAATTTGAGTATAAACATGTTGTAAAAATAATTGTTCATCCGACATGGCCTCACCAAAAGTGTCAATCTTATTAAAAAGCAACACTGCTTTGATATGATAGGCTTCAGCAGTAACTAAAAATCGGTCAATAAAACTTGTAGTGGTAATTGGGTTATTGATAGTAACAATCAAAAAAACAATATCAATGTTCGAAGCAATGATGTGTGTTTGTTTAGAAAGATTGACTGATTTTCGTACAATATAATTTTTTCTATCATGAATATGATGAATGGAACCGGTAATAGCATCGGAAGTTTCGTCAATTTCAAAATCAACTACATCCCCTACTGCAATTGGATTTGTGCTTTTAATTCCTTTCATGCGGAATTTACCCTTAATCCGACAAACATAGATTTGATTATTATCGGCCTTAACGGTATACCAACTTCCTGTAGATTTATAAACGATTCCTGTCATGAAGCAAATATACGAGTTTTAGGGAATCAGGAATTGATAATCTTTTCTTGGTGACTGATACTTTCTTGGTGAATTGCTTTGAATAAATGAATAATAAACTCTTCGCTTAACCCTTTTTGGCTACCATCTAAAATCATTTTTTCCAATAATTCCTGCCACCGTTTGTTTTGTAAAACAGCCACATTTTTTTCTTTTTTCAGTACTCCGATTTTATCCGCAATTTTCATTCTGCTTCCTAAGGTTTCTAATAACTTACGATCAAAATCGTCAATTTGTGTTCGCAATTGATTCATTTGTTGATTAAATTCATCGGCTTCATCAGTTGTTTTTCGAACTTTTAACTCTTTAAAAATTTGTTTTAAAACAGTTGGTGTCACTTGCTGAGCCACATCACTCCAAGCATTATCAGGATCAATATGTGTTTCAATGATTAATCCGTCGTAATTTAAATCGAGTGCCTGTTGTGATACTTCTTGAATCATATCTCGCCGACCCGTAATGTGTGAAGGATCACAAATCAAGGGCAAATCAGGAAATTTATTTTGCAAATCGATAGCTATTTGCCATTCTGGATTATTGCGGTATTTTGTTTTATCATAGGTAGAAAATCCCCGGTGAATTACACCTAATTTTTTGATATTGGCATTGTACAAACGTTCCAATCCGCCAATCCACAAAGACAAATCGGGATTTACTGGATTTTTCAATAATACAATTTTATCCGTATTTTTTAATGCATCCGCTATTTCTTGAACAGCAAAAGGGTTTACAGTTGTTCGTGCTCCAATCCACAATACATCAATATCATGTTCAAGTGCTAACTGCACATGATTGGCATTAGCCACTTCAATAGCCATGAGTAATCCGGTTTCAGCTTTTGCTTTTAGCAACCATTTTAAACCAATTGCTCCAACTCCTTCAAATCCGCCGGGTCTGGTTCGTGGTTTCCAGATTCCCGCTCGAAAAATACTTACATCGGAATCTTTTAATTCGTGAGCAATTTTTAACACTTGTACTTCGGTTTCTGCACTGCATGGACCGGCAATTACTAACGGATGTTGTAATTGAAAATCGGTTAGCCAATTTTTTAAATTTTTGTCGTTTTCCATAGTTTCGGTTGTCGGTTATACGTTGTCTGTTGCCGTATAACGGACAAAAGACAACAGACAAACTTTTATTTTAAAATTTCTTTAATTCTGTTTGTGTTTTTCATTTCATTAGAAATGGCTTCATAGTCATCCGATTCTAAGAAAAATTTAAAGGATGATAAATTGGCGATGTATTCCTCTAATGATTTGATAATTTGTTTTTTATTTTGTTTAAAAATCGGTGTCCACATTGCAGGGGAACTTTTAGCTAATCGAACAGTACTTTCAAATCCGCTTCCGGCCATATCAAAAATATCTTTTTCGTCTTTTTCTTTTTCGATGACAGTTTTTCCAAGCATAAACGAACTGATGTGTGACAAATGTGACACATAAGCAATGTGTTTGTCGTGTGATTTTGGTTCCATATAGCGAATTCGCATCTTCAAATTTCGGAATAATTCTAATGCTTTTTCCTTTTTTTTATGGGATGTTTTTTCAATTTCGCATAGAATATTCACTTTGTCTTCAAATAAATTTTCGATTGCTGCTTTTGGTCCAGAAAATTCGGTTCCTGCGATGGGATGTGTGGCTAAAAAACTGTCTCTTTTGGGATGATTTTCCACTGTATCACAAATCGGTTTTTTGGTTGAACCTACGTCAATAACAATCGTATTTTCTGAAATGATATCCAAAATTTTAGGCAAAAGTACTAAAGCCACATCAACCGGAACAGCCAAAATGACAAAATCACCATCAAAGCCATCGTCAAATTCACCTTTTTGATGAACTAATCCTAATGATAAAGCTTCGTTGAGATGATTTTCATTTGAATCAATTCCAACAATCACAGCATTTTCATATAATCGTTGAATGTCCAAAGCCATTGAACCGCCAATTAATCCTAAACCTACTATATATATTTTCATCTTAAAATCGTGCTAGAGCTTCTTTAATTTTTTCTTCTTCAATACACAACGAAAATCGAATATATCCTTCGCCATTACTGCCAAAAATTGTTCCAGGTGTAATGAAAACGTTCTTTTCAATCAAAATTTCATCGACAAATGCTTCGGATGAAAGGGAGCCTTTTGGAAGTTTCGCCCAAATGAATAATCCCACACTTTTTTTATCATATGAACAACCTAATTTTTCAACCAATTCAAAAAGTATATTTCTTCTTTTTGAATAGACCTCATTTTGACTTTCAAACCAATTTTTATCCAACCTTAATGCTTCGATTGCTCCTTTTTGAATGCCATAAAACATACCGCTATCCATATTGCTTTTGACTTTTAAAACGGCGGAAATAAATTCATTTTTACCCAAAATCATTCCCACTCGCCAACCTGAAATATTGAATGATTTGCTCAAGGAATTGAGTTCCATTGCTACATCTTTTGCTCCTTCCACTTGAAGAATCGATATCGGATTGTCATTTAAAACAAAACTATACGGATTATCATTAACAATTAAAATGTGGTATTTTTTCCCGAAAGTAATTAATTTTTCAAAAACTTCCATCGTGGTATTCACTCCAGTTGGCATGTGCGGATAACAAACCCACATGATTTTGACTTTGGATAAATCTAATTTTTCGAGAGCTTCAAAATCGGGAAGCCAATTATTCTCTTCTAATAAATCATAATAAATGGGTTTTGCTTGAACTAATTCGGTTACGGCTGCGTAAGTCGGATAGCCCGGATTCGGAATTAAAACCTCATCTAATTTATTCAAAAAAGCCATTGAAACGTGCATTATTCCTTCTTTTGAACCCATTAAAGGCAAAACTTCTGAAGCAAAATCCATCGAAACATTAAATTGATTTTGATAGAATATGGCCATTGCTTTACGTAATTCCGGCAAACCCTGATAGCTTTGGTATTCGTGAGCTTTTTTATCGTTCATCGAATTTTGAATAGCATTGACCACAGAACTATGTGGCAACAAATCCGGACTTCCGATTCCCATATTAATAATCGGTTTTCCCTCGGAAATCAGTTGATTGACTTCTCGCAACTTTTTAGAAAAATAATATTCTTGAACCGAATTCAAACGTTCTGCTATTGTTATCATAGTCGGGCATTTTTATATTCACCTAATACTTTAAAATGTCTAGTCATTTGTTTTAAATTTCTTTTTGCATGTTCATAAAATTCATATTTTTCAAAAACCACGTCGATAAAAAATGAATATTGAAAAGGTGTTTCAATGATTGGTAACGATTGTATTTTAGTCATATTCAATTGGCAGTCGTAAATCATTTTCAAAACAATTGCTAAGTTGCCGGGTTTATCTTCCAATTCAAATTTAAGAGAAGCTTTGTTGATTTCATTTTTCGGAATTTCTTTATTAATCGATTTTACAATAACAAAACGTGTCGTATTATTTTTTACAGTGTGAATACCGTTTTCCATTATTTCCAAATCATATAATTCTGCCGCTTTTTTACTCGCAATGGCGGCAACTCCAGCCAACTTTTGTTCTTGAATGCGTTTGGCTGTTTCAGCGGTATCACTACTTTCAATTAATTTTATGTGCGGATAATTCGAAAAGAAAACAGCACACTGTAGCAAAGCCATCGGGTGTGATTGAACTTCTGTTATATCCTGAATCGTTTGACCTTTTAACGCTAAAAGATTGTGATGAATGTCTAAATAATATTCTCCAATAATATGCAAATTATTAGCATCGATTAAAGCATAATTTGGAATAATAGATCCGGCAATGGAATTTTCGAGAGCCATAATACCTTTGCTTGACTTATCATTGATGACATTTTTGACTAATTTTTCAAACGACATGCATTCTTCCAAATCAATAGACTCAGAAAAATAATTTTCTGCCACCTGATGATGAAATGAACCTTTGATGCCTTGAATTACAATTTTTGTAATCATATTTGGAAAAAAAAATCCCGACTCAATGAATCGGGATTTATATTGTTTTGAATTAAAAAATTTACCTTACATAACACAATGCCAATCCCGCCTTTTTCCCAAAGAAAAAATAAAAGAAGTTAGTATAATAAAACGTGTTGTGTGAAATCATCTTTATGTTGTGATTTAGTTTTGCTAATATAGGGAAATATTCTAACAAAAATACTTTTCTGAAAAAAAATGAGTTAAATAAAAAACTATACTTTTGCTGTAAATTTGTAATTATGTCTATTGAAGTCAAAAATATTTCTAAAATTTATGGAGATCAAAAAGCATTGGACAACATTTCATTTTCTGTAAAAAACGGAGAAATTGTTGGCTTTTTAGGTCCAAATGGTGCCGGAAAATCTACTTTAATGAAGATTTTGACAACGTATATCACAGCTGATGAAGGAAGTGCTTCTGTAAACGGCTTAGATGTTATTTCCTCTAAAAAAGAAGTTCAGAGAATAGTCGGTTATTTGCCGGAACACAATCCGTTATATTTAGACTTATATGTCCGTGAATATTTAGCCTTTAATGCGGATGTGTATAAAATTGATAAATCCCGAATCCAAGAAGTGATTGAATTAACCGGATTGACTCCAGAAAGCAATAAAAAGATAGGTCAATTGTCAAAAGGTTACCGTCAAAGGGTTGGATTAGCCACGGCACTATTACATAATCCTGATGTTTTGATTTTAGATGAGCCTACAACAGGTTTAGATCCAAATCAATTAGTAGAAATCCGAGAACTTATTAAAAATATCGGAAAAGACAAAACCGTTTTTCTTTCTACGCATATCATGCAGGAAGTTGAAGCCATTTGCGACCGTGTGATTATTATTAATCACGGAAAAATTGTGACGGATAAAAAACTGGATAAACTTATTTCAGAAGAACAGGAACAAGTGATTGAAGTAGAATTTGACAAAGCTGTTTCAACTGAATTATTGGCTATGTTGCCAAATTTTAAATCGGCTACAAATACACATGATTTAATTTGGGAATTAACCTTTATCTCTGCTGAAGATATGCGTTCTAAATTATTTGATTTTGCAAATGAAAATTGTTTAAAAACCTTGCAATTGAATTTGAAAAGCAAAAACTTAGAGCAGATTTTCAGAGAAAAGACAAAATAATTATTAATTATAAATAAGTTTACCGTAATAATGTTGTATTACATTTACCATTGGTGGTGTATTATAAAGCACTAAATTACCGGTACTGAATAGCTCTCCTTCGACACTTTCAATTGGATTAATATGCATGTCATTTGAACCACGATGAAATAGTTGCACGTTTTTTATTTCCAAATTTAGTGCTTCAATCCGACCATTTCCATCATAAAAATTGAGTAAGGCCTCTTGTGTCTTTCCGGAAATATAAAACCTCGAAACATTATTATTCTCGATCACTAATTGTCCGTTATCAAGTTGAAAGATAAAATCACCTGTTCCGGCACCTTCACTTAAATCCATTGAAATAAGCCGTAAAATTGGGAAAGTAATTATTCCATCCGATTTAATTTCCTGTTCGGTTCTCGAGTGAATTTCAACAATATTTGGAGCAGTTATAAAAACTGTGGTTTCCCCATAATCGCGTACCCAATTACAAGTTGTATTATCTCTAAATGTCAATACATTCTCTTGAAAAACAGCTGAAATATCATCAATCAAATTTTCACCTGAACGAATTTCAACTTTATATTCGGGCCCTTCTTTAACTACTAAACCAATGCCGGCATAAACATAAATCACATCAAATGGCGTCGCCGGGATTTCCTTTGTAACCATTTGACCGGTTGATTTTATACATTCTCCGGGTTTTTCACAACTGAAAAGTAAAAATGAAACAACACTGATAAAAAATATTTTTTTCATAAATTATAATCTTACACCAACAACAAATTCCATCGCTTCTGCTAAAAAAATATGAGTTTTTACCGATAATCCTGTATATATTTTTTTAGTTATATAGTATTTCATTCCTAGCCGATCATAAACAGGAATGTCCGATTTATAAGGTTGATAAACATAAAAGCCTAATTGTGCTTCGAGCGAAATTCGGTTAATAAATAATTCATATCCAACGAAAATACCTCCTCTTTTAAAATCTGTATCGGTTGTTACATTCTCTTCAGGATAAGCAATTGATTGGTATTTTATAAATTCTTTATACGAATATGTCAAGAAAATTTCTGTCCCTAGTTGAATAGCACTTTTTCTGCTTAATCGTTTGTCAGCATAAAAGCCAACGTGAAAAAATGGCTTTTGACCACTAGCAATTATTGGGCTTTCACTCATACCCGTTCGTAAAACAACATTATATTTAATTGGTTCCGTAAATTTAACTTTTGGAAGGGTATCAATTTGTTTTTCTAATGGTTCCTCAAAATTATAAGAAAGGCCAACATTAATTGCATATGAATTGACCCCACTATTAGGAGACTTAATTCTTCCATTTGAAAAATGAGTAAATAGAAATCCGGCTTGAAAATCAACCTTATCAAAAAGACGTGTTTTGTAATTTATTGCAAAATTAGTATTGGCTACAAATCTAGACCCAAATGCTGAATTTTTACTATTGGTTTCTTTATCGTGAGGTTTGGTTGTATATGCAATTCCCTCCCCTATTTTGAAATATACTTTTCTATTCAAAAAATAGAAATGATATTGAGCTCCAACACCATAAACTTTACCTAAAATATCATTTTTAAAGTCCTGATAAATAAAATAAGCTCCATAATCCGGAAAGTCAAATTCTCTTTCCCATTCTTCGTAGCCGTATGTTTTTTTGTACAAGCTAACTAAAACACCATCCGGATGACCATTTAGAAAATGCTGTAAATCATCCGTATGAGGCATTACATTACCTGTAAAATAATTCACATCCAATGCCATAGTCTCTGTTTTTTCCTGAGCTAAAAGAGATGCCGAAAAAAGCAGCAATACAAAATAAAATTTCCTCATTCTAAAAGTAATTCCGACAAATATAACAGAATATTTTTGGTTCGGAAATTTAAAAGCATTCTAATGCTCGAGTTATGAATTAAAAAATTTCTTTTGCGATGGATTTGATATTTTCTGCTTTCCCCATCGAATAATAATGCAACACCGGAATTCCAGCCGCCACTAATTCTTTACTTTGTTGCAAACACCATTCTATACCAATTTGTTTAACATCCTCATTATCTTTGGCTTTTACAATAGCCATTATTAAATCATCCGGCAATTCAATACTGAAGCGATGCGGAATTAAATTCAATTGTTTTTTGGTAGCAATCGGTTTTAAACCCGGAATAATTGGCACAGTAATACCTGCTGCTCTGCATTTTTTAACAAAATCGAAAAATCTGTTGTTGTCAAAAAACATTTGTGTAATGACATAATCAGCTCCATTTTTGATTTTTTGTTTCAAAAAGTGAATATCACTGTCTAAACTTGGTGCCTCCATGTGTTTTTCAGGATAACCTGCCACACCAATACAAAAATTAGTTTTAGCTGAATTTTTTAAATCTTCATCCAAGTAAATCCCATTATTCAAATTACTGATTTGTGACACCAATTCTGTTGCATATTCATTTCCTTCTTTTTCAGGTCTAAAGTAGGTTTCATTTTTCAACGCATCGCCACGAAGGGCTACTACATTGTCGATTCCTAGAAAATCTAAATCGATTAATAAATTTTCCGTGTCTTCTTTGGTAAAACCGCCACACAAAATATGCGGAATGGCATCTACACCATATTTATTTTGAATTCCTGCACAAATTCCAACCGTTCCGGGGCGTTTTTTTACAATTTTCTTTTGTAATAATCCGCTTGGTAATTCCTTGAATTCATATTCCTCCCGATGATAGGTTACATCAATAAAAGGTGGATTAAATTCCATCAAAGGATCAATTGAATCAAAAATAGATTGAATATTTTGACCTTTCAAAGGAGGTAAAATTTCAAAAGAAAATAAGGGTTTACCGTTGGCGTTTTCGATATGTTGGGTTACTTTCATGAGCCTCCCCCTTCCCCTCCAAAGGAGGGGTGACTGAAGCGGGTAATCAGTTTTATTAAATTAATATTCATTTTTCAATTTTAGGACTCCTCCCCTTCGGGGAGGTTAGGAGGGGCTTATATTCGGCGAAAGCCATTTCATCGCCATTTCTACACTAATATTTCTTCGTTTTGCGTAATCTTCTACTTGGTCTTTTTTGATTTTTCCTAATCCGAAATATTTGCTTTCCGGATGAGCAAAATAATAGCCTGAAACCGATGATGCGGGCCACATGGCCATACTTTCGGTCAGTTTTACACCTATTTTTTCTTCTACATTTAATAGTTTCCAAATGGTTGGTTTTTCCAAATGATCCGGACATGCAGGATAGCCCGGAGCAGGACGGATTCCTGTGTAGTTTTCTTTGATTAAATCCTCATTGGATAATTTTTCATTAGAGGCATAACCCCAAATTTCTTTTCGCACTTTTAGATGTAAATATTCAGCAAAAGCTTCTGCCAGTCGGTCGCCCAAAGCTTTTACTAAAATAGAATTATAGTCGTCTAATTGGTTTTCAAATTCTGATGCTTTTTCATCCACACCAAAACCGGTTGTGACACAAAAACAGCCGATGTAATCTTGGATTTCAGACTCTTTCGGGGCGATGAAATCGGCAAGAGCAATATTTGGTACACCAGCGGTTTTCAAACTTTGTTGGCGTAAAGTAAGAAGATGGAAGATGGAAGATGGAAGACTAGCTTCTATATCATCATCATTAATTGAATTCGCGGGAAAAATTCCTAGAATTCCTTTAGCGGTAAGCCATTTTTCATTGACGATTTGTTCCAACATTTTTCGAGCATCTGAAAATAAATGAGTAGCTTGTTCTCCAACCACTTCATCAGTTAAAATAGCCGGATATTTTCCGAATAATTCCCACGATTGGAAAAAGGGTGTCCAATCGATAAAATCGACTAATTCGGATAATTCAACATCAACAACTTTGGTCCCAATAAAATTGGGTTTCGTTGGATGATAATTTTTCCAATCGAGTAGTAATTTATTTTTTCTTGCTTCAGTAATCGATAAGAAATTCTTTTCTCTACTCCTATTTAAATAACCTTCCCGCAGTTGGTCATACTCCTCGCGAACCGTTTTTGCATAAACTTTTTTTGTTTCCGGCTGCAATAAATTTGTTGCAACAGTTACCGCACGCGATGCATCATTCACATGCACAACGGTTTCTTTATATTCGGGTGCTATTTTCACAGCTGTATGAGCACGTGAGGTCGTTGCGCCGCCAATCATGATTGGGATTTTGATATTTAGCTTATCCATTTCTTTGGCTAAATAAACCATTTCATCCAATGACGGTGTGATTAATCCACTCAAACCGATGATATCAACGTTTTCACGTATAGCTGCTTCAATGATTTTTTCGGGCGGAACCATTACGCCTAAATCGATGATTTCAAAATTGTTGCATGCCAAAACGACCGCAACAATATTTTTACCAATGTCATGTACATCGCCTTTTACCGTTGCCATTAACACTTTGCCGGCCCCCCCCGCCCCCGAAGGGGAAGCTACCAAGTTTGCGGATATTCTTTCAATGACTTTTTCAATTTCAAACAACACTTCTTCATTTTTAAATCTAATAACTCTATACCCTTGAGAAAGCAACCATTTTGTTCTTTCAACATCACTTGCTTGGTTTTCTGGTAACTGATGATTACTTCCATCAACTTCAATTATTAAATTTGATTTCAAACAAATAAAATCAGCAATATAATTTCCTATAATATGTTGTCTTCTAAATTTGTGTCCATCAATGCCTTTATTGGACAAAATATTCCAAAGCATTTTTTCTGCTTCTGTTGGTTTATTTCTCATTTCTCGAGCAAACTGTTTTAACAATCCATAATTATAAGGATTTGCAGTTGCCCAATATTGTGACGTTTTTACTCCCCCTTTGGGGGTTGGGGGGCTAATAAAAGGAAGCAAATAAGCCACTGCTTTTTTCATTACACGAGCCGATTTTACTACTTGTGGTAAAAACATTTTTCCACTACCAAATAAATCGCCTACGACATTCATTCCTGCCATTAAATTGATTTCAATGACTTCGATTGCTTTTGAAGCATTTATTCTGGCTTCTTCCACATCTATTTCAATGAATTCATCAATTCCCTTGACTAATGAATGCGTTAATCTTTCTTGAACAGAACTATTTCGCCACTCTTGAATGGCTTTTTCATTGACTTTGAAATCGCCCTTATAACTCTCGGCTAAAGCCAAAAGCAATTCAGTAGCATCTTCTCTTCGATTTAATAAAACATCTTCAACATGTTCTAATAATTTTTTATCGATTTCATCATAGATCTCGAGCATTTCCGGATTTACAATTCCCATTGTCATTCCATTTTGAATAGCGTGATAAAGGAAAGCAGAATGCATCGCTTCACGCACTTTGTCGTTTCCACGAAAAGAAAAAGAAACATTACTTACTCCGCCTGAAATATTAGCGTGCGGTAAATTTTCTCGAATCCATTTTGTAGCTCTGAAAAAATCTAATGCGTTTAATTTATGTTCCTCCATTCCTGTAGCAACAGGGAAAATATTGGGGTCAAAAATGATGTCTTCGGCTGGAAAGCCAACTTTATCAACTAAAATATCATAACTTCTTTTGCAAATTTCGATACGTCTTTCATAGGTGTCAGCTTGACCGTTTTCGTCAAATGCCATTACGATAACTGCTGCCCCGTAACGTTTGATTAATTTGGCCTGATGGATAAAAGTTGATTCACCTTCTTTTAAGGAAATGGAATTGACGACTCCTTTCCCTTGAATTACTTTTAATCCGGCTTCGATGATTTCCCATTTGGAACTGTCAATCATCACCGGAACTCTTGCAATATCAGGTTCGGCAGCGATTAAATTTAAGAATTTGGTCATAGCATAAACACCATCTAACATTCCTTCATCCATGTTCACGTCGATGATTTGAGCTCCTCCTTCCACTTGTGCTCGGGCAATGTCGAGAGCTTCATCGTACTTCTCTTCTTTAATTAAGCGAAGAAATTTTCGAGAGCCGGTGACGTTGGTTCGTTCGCCCACATTAATAAAATTGGATTCCGGAGATACAATCAACGGTTCCAATCCTGAAAGTTTTAAATATTTTTTACAATCTGATTCAGGCATTATATCTTTTCTTAAATTTGTCTGGGTTTAAATTCGTTGGCCACTTCAGCAATCAATTTAATGTGTTCCGGAGTTGTACCGCAACAACCACCGATGATATTTACCAAATTATCTTGTAAATATTCACGGATTAACGCTTGCATTTCTTCAGGTGTTTGATCATAGTGTCCAAAAGCGTTAGGTAAACCTGCGTTTGGATGAGCTGAAATATTTAACTGCGTATTAATCGCCAAACGTTTTAAGTAAGGCTTCAACTGATCTGCACCCAATGCACAATTAAAACCAATGCTTAAAAGTGGAATATGTGAAATGGAAATTAAGAAAGCTTCCACAGTTTGACCCGAAAGTGTGCGTCCCGATGCATCAGTAATAGTGCCTGAAACCATAACTGGTATTTCAAGATTTCTTTCTTCTTTTACCTCTTCAATGGCAAAAAGAGCCGCTTTGGCATTTAATGTGTCAAAAATGGTTTCAACTAATAAAACATCACAACCTCCATCGATGAGAGCTTCTACTTGTTGTTTGTAAGCAATCCGTAAATCATCAAATGTAACGGCACGGAATCCTGGGTCATTCACATCCGGACTCATGGATGCGGTTCGGTTTGTTGGACCTATTGAACCGGCAACAAAACGAGGTTTATCGGTGAATTCATCTGCTACTTCGCGGGCGATTTTTGCGGATTGATAGTTGAGTTCGTAAACCAAATCTTCTAGGTGATAATCTGCCATTCCGATAGTAGTTCCGGAAAAAGTGTTGGTTTCTACAATATCAGCCCCCGATTGGAAATAAGCTCGATGTACTGCTTTTACCGCTTCGGTTTGTGTAATGGAAAGTAAGTCGTTGTTTCCTTTTAATGGATGTGGAAAATCTTTAAATCGTTCGCCACGAAAGTCTTCTTCTGAGAAATTGTAGCGTTGCAGCATCGTTCCCATTGCTCCATCGAGGACAAGGATTTTACTTTTTAATTCTTCTTCAATTTTTGACATAAAATATTTTTAACCCATTAAAGGATTTGAAATTAAAATACAAGGTTATCTGAAAAGGAGAGAGAATTTCTCGTGGTTATCTGTTTCGCCGTGACGAATAGAATGTAGCACCTTCTACAGTTGCAGGGTTGCTAAGCTTTCACAGGGTCTAATCCCTCCGGCTTTCGTGATAACAATCAGTATGTGTATGAACAGTGCAAAGGTATAAAGAAAAATTAGTTTATGAAATTTTTTCTAAAATAATTATATTTATTAATTAAAATAATTTATAAATCTACAATATTGCATTTTAATAAATTTATTTTCTGTTTTATTAAACTTGACAGATTAAATGACCGCATATATTAAAATGATAAAAATCAAATATTGTTTTTTCAATTCAAATAGTCTTTATACATTTGCACTCGAAATAAAGAGGAAAAATTTGAACTGATTGCAACCTCGTAAAAAAATGCTAAAGCAGAAACTCTTCTTTAGTTATTCCTTGCAATTCATTTTTTTCTTTAATTTAATTAATTAATAAAAATTTATTATGGCTTATTTATTTACGTCAGAATCAGTGAGTGAAGGGCATCCTGACAAAGTAGCTGATCAAATTTCAGACGCATTAATCGACAATTTTTTAGCTTTCGACCCTGAATCAAAAGTGGCTTGCGAAACTTTGGTTACAACCGGACAAGTAATTCTTGCCGGAGAAGTAAAATCAAATACTTACCTAGATGTTCAAACTATTGCTAGAGATGTAATCAAAAAAATAGGCTACATAAAAAGTGAGTACATGTTTGAAGCTAATTCTTGTGGAGTACTTTCGGCTATACATGAACAATCAGCAGATATTAATCAAGGCGTTGACCGAGCAAATAAAGAAGAGCAAGGTGCGGGTGACCAAGGGATGATGTTTGGATATGCAACGAATGAAACAAATAATTATATGCCTTTGGCGTTAGATATTGCCCATGCCTTATTAATAGAATTGGCAAATTTGAGGAGAGAAAATTCTGAAATTACTTATTTACGCCCCGATGCAAAATCACAGGTTACTTTAGAATATTCAGATGATAACAAACCTCAACGAATTGATGCCATTGTCATTTCAACTCAACATGATGATTTTGCTAATGAAGCAACAATGTTAGCTAAAATTAAGAGTGATTTAATTTCGATTTTAATTCCGAGAATAAAAGCAAAATATCCTCAATATGCTCATTTCTTCAATGATAATATTACTTATCACATTAATCCAACCGGAAAATTTGTAATTGGTGGACCACATGGCGATACGGGTTTAACCGGCAGAAAAATTATCGTAGATACTTATGGCGGTAAAGGAGCTCATGGTGGTGGAGCATTTTCAGGGAAAGACCCATCAAAAGTTGACCGTTCTGCAGCTTACGCAACTCGTCATATAGCTAAAAACTTAGTTGCTGCCGGATTGTGTGACGAGATTTTAGTTCAGGTTTCGTATGCCATTGGCGTTGCAAAACCAACTTCTATCAATGTAAATACGTATGGCACATCAAAAGTAAATTTAAAAGATGGAGAAATCAGTAAAATTGTGGAAGAAATTTTTGATATGCGTCCTTATTTTATTGAACAACGATTAAAATTAAGAAATCCTATTTACAGTGAAACTGCGGCTTACGGCCACATGGGAAGAACACCGGAGACAGTAACCAAAACGTTTAAACTGCCAAATGGTGAAGATAAAACGATGACTGTTGAATTGTTTACTTGGGAAAAATTAGATTTTGTCAATCAAGTGAAAAGTGCTTTTGGATTATAATTCAAAGCCAATTATTTATAGAAAACCCTGAATATTCATATAGTCAGGGTTTTTTATTATAAATTATATTTTAAAGAAAACACTACATATCTTGGTTGGACTAAATACTCTGAAGTTCTAAAACTTGTTTGATTAAAACTGTCATCGTTTAATGATTTTGTATCTAATAAATTAGTTACTCCAACTCTATATTCCATTTTTGCATCTTTTTTTCGATAACTCAAACTTGTATTTAAAAAATCATAAGTGTTATTTACCGTTTTGGATGAATTAGTATATTGATAATAATCATAATCCAAATTAAAAGAAAAAGCATCAAGAAAAAAGTAATCTAACTTTGCAAATGGTTGTTGCGTTTTAAAAGTTATTCCTTGATAATCATTAAGCGTTACGGTATATCCTAGTTCTAGATTAGGCCAAGTTTTAAATTGAGTCCCCAATGATGCACGATACGTTTGACTAAATGATTCTGTTGTTTGAATAAAATCAAATTCCGAATTAGTTGGGTTTGAAGGATTGACCCTTAGCGTATTAAATTTTGACCAATTCATGTTTAAACCAATATTGCCTTTATAATATTTCAAAAATGAACGCTGATAACCTACCATTCCATTGATGCTTTCATTTTCGAAATCTGCATTCATTTTTTCACTGGTTTGGTAAATTCCGTTAAAAAAAGCTCTATTGATAACCGGATCTGTAGTTTTTACATAATTTAAATTTCCAAAAATCGTCGTATAATTGAACAAATTATATTTAAAATATCGTAAGGAGTGAGTTTGTTGCAATGCATTTTCCAGCATACGATTTCCTCTGTTAATGGAATTAAAATTACTGAAAGTAAACCCTTGAGCAAATGAATTGATATCGCTAAAAACATTGTTCATCCTGTACGTATATGTCAGTGATTCTGATTTTTTTATTTGATATTGAGCAAAAACATCAGGTAAAACTCTTGAAAAATCATCATTCACTTTTGTTTCTAATTGCTCATTAAAAGTAGTATATTGGTGAAAACTTATTCCCGGATTGAAGGTAAATTTACCGGTTATAAATTTATAATGTGCTCCTAAATAAGCATCATTAAAACTATACCGAACATCATTTTTATAGGCCTCATCTTCTAATGTCAAGGAGGATCCATTATCTAATATTTGAAAAATAGATGAATTATAACTTTGGTAAGAATAAGTGTTTCCAACAGTGATATTTAGGTTGCTTTTAGCAGTAAGAGAATAATAATAATCTGCTTTGGCATCAATTCTATTTGTTTTGACAAAACGGGTTTGATTGATATTATAAAAACTTTGATTATCATCAAAACCTACAAGAATTGGAAACGGATTATTTACCAATTTTGGATTGTACAAAGGGTCCTCATCTTGATATAAATGCTGTACTTCAAATGCCCAAGTACTTTTTTCGTTTTGTGTCCAAAATATATTTAAACTTTGATTTAACGACAAAGGATCTTGTTTTTTGAATGAATTTATCGAATTAAACGTTTCTACATTATTTGTAATAGAAGTTGTTTCTACTAAATTTGTTTCTTCTTGATTTGAACGTTTTAAGGATATGTCATAATCAAACTGAAAACTAGCACTTGGTTTATATTTTGAACCTATTTTAAAAATAGCCAAATTATTAGTCAAATTAGAAATGTCGCTTCTGTTTTCCTTAGTTTCGACTTCAGTAGAATTTGGCTCATAATACTCATTTCTTGATTGTGTATTCATCTTTGTTTTATCAGATGAAATAACGGCAAATCCACTTAGATTCCAAGTTTTAGACATTTGTTGGGTTACGTTTGCAGCTCCAAATTTTGTATCAATTTCTTCTGCCCGGTCGTTTCGTTGAGTAGAAATACCTAAATCATTAGAAGAAACATTGAAATTAGTTCCATTTCTACCAATCGTATTTCGAGAACCGCCTGTCAACCTAAAATAATCCCGTAAAGAAAAAGGTACATCGCCAATATTATTAAAATTACTCAAAACATTGATGCTTGTTTTCGGACTGTAATAAAACAATTTTGGATTGATTATATAACGCTCATCAGGACCAATTCCGGCAGAAATATCTCCAAACCAGAATTTATTTTTCCCCTTTTTAAGTTTGATATTGATTGCGATATCATCGTTGTTATTTTCTAATCCACGCAACTGGCTAACTTCGGAGTAATTTCTTAATACTTGAACTTTGTCAACAGCATCAGACGGAATATTTTTGGCTCCTAATTTTGTGTCTCCTTCAAAAAACTTTTTCCCATCAACGAGTAATTGCGTTACTTTTTTACCTTCTACCTCAATTTCACCGTCAGCGTTTACTTCAACTCCAGGAAGCTTTTTGAGCACATCTTCCAGTTTTTTTTCTGTCCCGGTTTTAAAGGAATCAGCATTATAAATAATAGTATCTCCTTTGATGGAAACCGGCATTTCATGAACCACTTCTACCCCTTCTAAATTTACATCTCCTTCTTTTAAAGTAAATGCCTTTTGAAAATTTTCGGTTTTTGTTTCAAGTGAAACATCTAAAGTTTGAAAACCAATATAACTGATTTTTATTTTATAATTAGAATTCGGCTTTAGATTGAGTTGAAATCTTCCTTTATCATTGGTTATTCCATACGAATCCATCGCTTTAGTATCTTGATTAATAGCCATTACATTAGCCATTTCAAGCGGATTTCGCAATGTATCCTGAACAACACCATCTAATCGAATGGATTGACCTTGAACTATTAATGAAGTAAGTAAAAAAAGAAAAAGTAGTTTTTTAGTCATTACTAAAAAAATTGAATTTGATTTAAATTATTGTCCGCCCATTCTAAACTGCGTAGTTCTTCCGCCTCCTTGTCCTTGATTCATTTCACGCATTTCTGCCATCTTCTCGGTTACAATTTTATCATATTCAGCTTGAGTTACTTCTTTCCCTTTTGAGGGAGCTTTTATCTCTTTTTTCTCTTTGGTATTCATCACAATTTTTGAACATAAAATAATAGTTTTTCCTTCATTAACCTCTAAAATTAAACCGGGTAAGCCCCAATAATTTTCAGGTCCTTGGTTAATTGGAATATCTGGAGTGTACCAAGCTGTAACAACAATTTCTTTCGGCACATCCCAACCATCAGTCAAATTTGTGGTTTTTGTAGTTTCTGTTTTACCTTCCACTTTACCTTCTTCTTTTTTTTCGCTTTCCTTTTTATCCTCTGTTTTTCTCCTATAATTTTTAAAATCAGCCTGACTTACGGGCCGAACAGCTGTTGCTTTAAAACAAGTGTAGTTCCCAATTTGTTTCGTTTCTCCTTCTAACTTCCATGCTAATTTTGGCAACGTATCCTTAACCAAAAATTCTTTCCCGAAAAATTCTTTATCAACGGAAAATGTTTTTTCTTTCACGTTTTTATAGTGAGTTCCGCCTCCGCCCATCATGTTTGACATCATTCTCATTCCACCACCTTGCCCAGGAGCGTCTAATTTCTCTTCTTCCTTATAGATAGATGCATTTTTGTCAAAATTTAATATGAATGTTTTTTCAAACATTTGTTTCATACGTTCTTCAATCGTTTTTTGCATCTCAGGTGTAATATCACGATTTCCGGCAAAATTAGACTTGAAATCAGCTGTGCTTGTTTTGGATTCATACACCGCCATTCCTTGAAAATCCTGAGCAAATGCACTAATAACCACGGTGAACAATGTAAGCAAGGTGACAATAATTGTTTTCATTTTTAAACGTTTTATGGTTTTACAAAACAAATATGACGAGTTTATTAGTTTTTTGTTACCAATGTTTTGTTAAATATACCATTTTAATATTCGACAGTTTAATTGTACTTTAGCCATTATGAAGTTAATTCAATTCTCGTATTTTTTATTATTATTTTTTTCCGTTACCGGACAGGAGAAAAAAATAATCCCTCAATTTGTTTCATCGACTTCGATTGAAGCGAATGAATACATTGATTCTGATGTTTTCGGATTTCATTACTACATCAAAAACAATGTTTTCTACAAACAAAAAGGTGGTGAATTATTTCAGTACAAGAATCTTTATTTGGGAAAAATCAGTAAAGTAGATTCGCAAAATCCATTAAAAATAGTCCTATTTTATGAAGGTTTTAATACTGTCGTTACCTTAGATAATCAATTAAGTGAATCCCAAATTATTTCGTTTTCAAAAAATTCAACAACAATTGTTGCTTCAGCCATCGGATTAGCTTCTCAAAATCGGCTTTGGGTATTTAATTCGTTAACGATGCAATTGAGTTTGTTTGATTTGTTAAAATTAACCCATCAACCCTTAGCACAACCTTTTCAAAAAACTTTTCAATATTATCAAGCAGATTTCAATCAATTTTATTGGATTGAAGACACACAACTTGTTTATTCTTGTGATGTTTATGGAAAAGTTTTTAGCTTAGGAAAAGTGCCTGCTTTTACTTCTATTCAATTTTTATCTGAAAAAGAAGTAATTTATCAATGGGAAAACAAACTATATTATTATAATCTTAAAGAAGATAAAAGTACTTTAATCGAATTAGATAAAAAAACCTTTCAAAGTTTTCGGTTTAAAGACCAATTTTTGATTATTTTTACAGACAACGAAATTAGTACTTACCAAATTAGATTACCATAATGCACATAGCAGTAGCAGGCAACATTGGAGCCGGAAAAACCACCTTAACACGATTATTAGCCAAACATTTTAAATGGGAACCTCATTTTGAAGATGTCGTTGATAACCCTTATTTGGACGATTTTTATCACCAAATGGAGCGATGGTCATTTAACTTACAGATTTATTTCTTAAACAGTCGTTTTCGTCAAGTTTTACAAATTCGTGAAAGTGGAAAGAAAATCATTCAGGACAGAACAATTTATGAGGATTCACATATTTTTGCTCCCAACTTACATGCTATGGGTTTAATGACAAATCGTGATTTTAACAACTATAAATCGTTGTTTGAGTTAATGGAAAGTATGGTCCAGGCACCTGATTTATTAATCTATTTAAGAAGTTCAATTCCAAATTTAGTGAATCAGATTCACAAAAGAGGTCGAGAATATGAAAACACCATTTCTATTGATTATTTGAGTAGACTAAACGAACGTTATGAAGCTTGGATTCAAAGTTATGACAAAGGAAAACTTTTAATTATTGATGTTGACAATATTAATTTTGTTGACAATCCGGAAGATTTAGGAATGATTCTTAACCGAATTGATGCAGAACTAAACGGTTTATTTTAGACCAAGATATTTAATAAAATAAAAAAATGCCTTCTAAAATTAGGAGGCATTTTTTTATAATTGAACTTTAACTATTATTTCAAAGCGTCAATCTTAGCTTTCACTTCTGCTTCTGTTCCTTCAAAAGTTTGCGTTTCAGTTTGGCCATTTAAGGTTGTTGTAACTGTCGCTTTTGCGGTTTCATCCGTTTTGATTATTTCAACCCTAACATCTTTTGAAACTTTTTCAATTGAACCACCAACATAGTTTCCTTCTGCATCATATTGAGACAAGCATTTTGCTTTACACTCCTCTGAACAACCATTTTTCTCGCACATAGCTGCACATTCCTCTTTGGTCATCGTGGCACATTTAGACAAATCACATTTACCTTGAGCACAAGTCATTTCAGTTTTAGCATCAGTAGAACAACAAGGCATATTTGCTTCATCAGCATGACCATTACCTAAAATTGGAGCAATTACTAAACCTATTAAACAAGTCAATTTAATTAAAATGTTCATAGATGGTCCTGAAGTATCTTTAAATGGATCACCCACAGTATCTCCAGTTACAGCTGCTTTGTGAGCATCGGAACCTTTGTAAGTCATTTCACCATTAATCATAACACCCGCTTCAAAAGATTTTTTAGCGTTATCCCATGCACCACCGGCGTTGTTTTGGAACACAGCCCAAAGTACACCGGAAACGGTTACCCCTGCCATATAACCCCCTAACATTTCAGCAATTAATTGATTATTATCAGCATAAACTAACTTACCTAATAATACAATTGCAATAGGAAAACCAATGGTTAAAATTCCTGGCAACATCATTTCACGTAATGCAGCTTTTGTAGAAATCTCCACACATTTGCCATATTCCGGTTTACCCGTTCCTTCCATGATTCCAGGAATTTCTTTGAATTGACGACGCACTTCGTACACCATATCCATAGCCGCTTTTCCAACTGAATTCATTGCTAAAGCAGAAAATACAACCGGAATCATACCTCCTACAAACAACATCGCTAATACCGGTGCTTTGAAGATATTAATACCATCAATTCCTGTAAATGTAACATAAGCAGCAAATAAAGCTAATGAAGTTAACGCAGCAGAAGCAATTGCAAAACCTTTTCCTGTTGCAGCAGTTGTGTTACCAACTGAATCTAAAATATCTGTGCGCGTACGAACTTCTTTTGGTAATTCACTCATTTCAGCAATTCCTCCTGCATTATCAGAAATAGGACCAAATGCATCGATAGCTAATTGCATAGCTGTTGTTGCCATCATAGCAGATGCCGCTAAAGCAACTCCATAAAAACCAGCTAAAGCATACGATGTCCAAATTGCACCTGCAAATAATAATACGGTTGGGAAAGTAGAAATCATCCCTGTAGCTAAACCTGCAATTACGTTAGTTCCTGCTCCAGTTGACGATTTTTGAACAATTGCCAATACCGGTTTTGTACCAAGTCCGGTATAATATTCCGTAACAGATGAAATTGCTCCACCCACAACTAAACCTACCAAAGTAGCATAAAAAACGCGCATGTATGAAATTTCTTGAGCTTCTTCTCCGAAGAATTTCATGGTCATTACCTCAGGCAACATATATTTTACTAAGAAAAAACAAGAAATAGCAGTTAAAACAATTGAAACCCAGTTTCCTAAGTTTAAAGCACCTTGAACTTGTTTTTCTTTGGCATCGTTACTATTGATTTTTACCAACATCGTTCCGATGATTGAAAATAAGATTCCGAAACCGGCGATTGCCATTGGTAATAAAATTGGGCCAATTCCACCGAAACCTTGATCAACAATGTTTCCGCCCATATCTTTGATTACATAATTACCTAAAACCATAGCTGCTAATACAGTTGCGACATATGAACCGAATAAATCGGCACCCATACCGGCAACGTCACCTACGTTATCACCCACGTTATCTGCAATAGTAGCAGGATTTCTTGGATCATCTTCAGGTATACCTGCTTCCACTTTTCCAACTAAATCAGCTCCAACGTCGGCCGCTTTGGTATAAATACCACCACCAACACGAGCAAATAAGGCAATAGATTCAGCTCCAAGAGAAAAACCGGCTAATGTTTCAAGCACCACAGTCATTGCTTCAGTATCTTGCCAAACACCTCCAGAAAGAATGTTAAAGAAAATAATAAAAAAGGCAGTTAAACCTAGAACAGCTAAACCTGCCACTCCTAATCCCATTACTGTTCCACCACCAAAAGAAACTTTTAAGGCTTGAGGTAAACTTGTACGAGCCGCTTGAGTAGTTCTTACGTTAGTTTTAGTTGCAATTTTCATCCCCATATTTCCGGCTAAAGCAGAAAAGAAAGCACCAAAAATAAAGGCAACCACTATTAATAAGTGAGTTTTAACGCCAGGCAAAAAAGTTATACCGGCCAAAACAACACTTGCAATAACAACAAATATGGCTAATAATCGGTATTCCGCTTTCAGGAAAGCTAGAGCTCCTTCATAAATGTAATCTGAAATCTCTTTCATTTTACCATCACCGGCATCTTGTTTTAAAACCCATGCTCTTTTGAAAGCCATAAAAGCTAATCCTATTAATGCCATCACAATTGGCACATAAATCATAATTGAATCCATAAAAATGTATTTTATAATTTTTTTAACGGTTGCAAAAGTAACAAAATAGGAATAAAAAAAAGCAACATTCTTAATAGAATATTGCTTAATAGATATATAAAGTAAAAATTAACTTAAAAATAGAACCCAAACGAACCTTTTATAGTGAAATTATTGGTGTCCGGAAGGTTTCTGTAATTTCCTCTCCAAGTACAATCTATTCGGAATACTTTGAAAATATTACCCACACCAAATCCATATTCCCAATAGGGTTTTTCAGGAGCTAAATAAGTTAATGTAGATGCGTTTAATAAAATATTTTCTTCTGAGATAGAACCTACAACTCCTTTTATACTTACTATTTCTCTTAAATTCAATTTACGGACACCCGGGATTCTGGAAAATAACCTCCCTAAAAAATGATGTTCTAACTGAAATGTGGCATATTGATCCGATACAAATTCATAAAAATTTAAATTATTGAAGGTATTATCAATAATAAAGTAAGATTGATTACCAGGGATGACACTAAGCAAACCTAACGGAACAGCTCCAAATGTTTTACCTGCTTCTGTAATTACGTTTAAACGACCGAATCCGCCCACTAAAATTGGTTTTTTGAAGTAAAACTGAAGTTTATCATAGGCAAAATCACTTTCTAGCACCCCTTCATATCCTTTGCTATAGCTGACAAAAAAACGAGAATACGGACTGTCCACAACAGCACGTTCCACTCCATACCCGATAGATTTTCGACCGGGAGTGTAATCAACTGAAAAGGACATTTCTGATTGTTTTACATCCGATTGAACTGTTGTCCGCGAAGCATCGGTGTAATAATCCAGACTGAATGTTTCCGAGGCAGATTTCAATGTTCGGTAGGTTAATCCAAATTCAAACGTTAAATTTTTCACCGGTTCAATATTCATTGACAAGGTACTTAAATTGATACTCGTTAAATTCGTATTTGAACCACTCATAAAAAGTCCGGTTGAAGCAAAACTTCTGCCGAGCACATTATTTGTAGTGGTCAAATTTGCTCCAAGTTGTTCGATATCCCTTCGATTTCCTCCTTCTAAAATTAAACGATTTTTAGGATTCAATAATATCTTTCCCGACAAACCGTATTTTACCTGATCATCTTTAAAACCATAAGCGGTGTAAGCTTGAATTCGCCAAGGGTCATTTCTGCCAAAATATGTCCGCCCTCCGACTCGAAGTCGCAATCCCTCCACATCGCTATAACCAACGGTGGAAAAAATTGGTCCGAAATCAAATTTATTAAATTCTATATAGCCGCTTCCCAAAATGGAAACTAATCGGTACATTTTTTTGAATTTTTTGACCGTCTGCAGTGTATCTAACATTTTGTAAACCCCTAATTCATCTTTACTCAAACTTTCAAATCTGTTTTCAGCCCAAAATTCATCCGTTTTATTATAAACAGAATTGTCTATAAAATTGATTTCCTCTTTGTAAAACTCTTTAGGTTTTTCTTCATTGAATTTGTGATTCTTATATAAGGTGGTTCTTTTTCCATAAACCCCTTGGGATTCTTCTTTTTTATTGAAGGCAAAATCAGACATCATATGATCTCTTTTTAAAAGAAAAACGGAATCATTGACCACATCAAATTCTTGCTCAATATAAATTTCTTTAATCCAGTTAATGTTTGCAGTTTTACTAACCGCCATATTGATTGACTTTATGGCATAAGTAGAATCATTCACCCAAAAATCACCTTTGAAAGTGAGTTCTCCTTTTCGTCGGGGATAATAAACAATATTATAACACCATTTGTTATCAATAAACATACTATCCGTAAGGGCATAATTATAAACTTCAATTCCGGTGCGAGATAAAGGACTGACGAAATCTTTATCAAAAAACTTCAAATAATTATCATAAATATCATAATCAGCATACAAATCTTTAACAAAAGCAATAACTTGTTGATTGTTGCTAAATCCGGAATTTTTATTGGCTTTCGTAATTTCTTTTTCTTTTTTTGTCAAATTATTTCCATAGACTTCAGAAATAGATTCATTAATGAAAATAGGCAAATACGTTTTTCCGGTTATTGCTGAAGTGTCCATTTGCTCAAAAACAAATTCCATTCCCTTAAATAGCTTAGATTTCATGGTAGCACTATCGATTGTATTTAAATCGAATTCAATTTTCTCATACTTATCAAATTGATATTGATTAAATTGTTTTAAGCCGTTTAATCTTTTGCGTGCCCAAATCTTACGTAAAATGTCAATTGCCGGATTATTTTTTTTAGATAACTTACCTGAAACCAACACAACCTCACGAAGTGTTTCCCCTTCCGCTAATTTAATTTTAAGATTGTATGAAACCGATTTTTCTAAAACCAGTTCTTTAGGAGTATATCCAATAAAAGAAATAACTAAAACAGCATGGTTTTTGGTAGATTCAAGATAAAAACGGCCATTTTCGTTAGTAATAACTCCTTCAGATGAATTTTTAAAATAAACATTTGCAAATGGAATAGGCTCATTTTTTTCATCTACAACTACTCCGCTCACTTTTGTTTGAGCAAACAAAGAAGCAGTAAACAACATAAAAACAATTAGGACAGAATATAATTTCATAGCAAATTAAAAAAAAACTTCATCAAAATCGAGTTGATGAAGTCTCCTATATAGTAGATAATATTTCTATTTATACATAACTTTTTTTACTGCCTTAATCACATCATTTGAATCAGGCAACCATTCTTTTAGTAAAGCCGGTGAAAAAGGAGCCGGTGTGTCGGCAGTGGTAATTCGTTGAACCGGGGCATCTAAATAATCAAATGCTTTTTCCTGAACCATATAGGTAATTTCAGAAGCTACACTGGCAAATGGCCAAGCTTCTTCTAAAACTACTAATCGATTTGTTTTTTTAACAGACGTTAATATAGCCTCATAATCCATCGGGCGAACTGTTCTTAAATCGATGATTTCACATGAAATACCTTCTTTAGCTAATTCATCCGCAGCGATATAAGCTTCTTTAATTATTTTACCAAAAGAAACAATCGTAACGTCAGAACCTTCTCTTTTAATATCAGCTACTCCTAAAGGAATAGTATATTCACCATCCGGAACTTCCATTTTGTCACCATACATTTGTTCAGACTCCATAAAAATAACGGGGTCATTGTCGCGTATAGCTGATTTTAGCAATCCTTTTGCATCATAAGGATTTGATGGAACAACTACTTTTAATCCGGGAGTATTGGCAAACCAACTTTCAAATGCCTGAGAGTGAGTAGCGGCTAACTGACCCGCAGAAGCGGTTGGTCCTCTAAAAACCATTGGCATTGAAAATTGTCCGGCTGACATTTGACGCATTTTTGCGGCATTATTTATAATTTGGTCAATCCCAACTAATGAAAAGTTAAATGTCATAAATTCCACAATCGGACGACAACCATTCATCGCTGAACCAACAGCGATTCCAGCAAAACCAAGTTCTGCAATAGGTGTATCAATTACTCGCTTTGGTCCGAATTCATCTAACATTCCTTTAGAAGCTTTATAGGCACCATTATATTCTGCTACTTCCTCCCCCATTAAATAAATGCTTTCATCACGACGCATTTCTTCACTCATCGCCTCACAAATAGCTTCTCTGAATTGAATTGTTTTCATATAGAAATTTTCTTTAAGTCTTTTATTCGAAAGGCAAAAATAATTATTTTAAATCACTTTAAAGCATATTTTTAGTGTAAAATAATTGACTTTTTGTAATTTTTAATTTTCAACAATTTTTAATTTTCCTTTTGAAAAAATATTATTCTTTAGACAAAAGAAATATTAATAGCAACGAAAACGATATAATACTGAAATTTTTATTATGCACGCATACTAAAATTAGAAATATTATTTGTACTTTGGTACCCGAAAAATAATCTAATCCTTTTATATGAAAATATTAGTTTGCATCAGTCATGTGCCTGATACTACATCCAAAATTAATTTTGTCAACAGCGATTCAGAATTCGACACAAACGGTGTTCAATTTGTTATCAATCCAAATGACGAATTTGGTTTAACAAGAGCTGTTTGGTTTCAAGAACAACAAGGAGCAACCGTAACCGTTGTCAATGTTGGCGGTCCGGATACTGAACCAACATTAAGAAAAGCTTTAGCCATTGGTGCCAATGAAGCAATTCGTGTTAATGCAAATCCAACAGATGGTTTTTTTGTTGCAAAACAGTTAGCAGAAGTTATTAAACAAGGTCAATATGATTTAATTATTTGCGGTAAAGAATCTTTAGATTACAATGGTGGAATGGTTCCCGGAATGATTTCCTGTTTGTTAGGATACAATTTTGTAAATGCTTGTATTGACATAAAAGTTGATGCATCAAATGCTAAAGTAGTCCGTGAAATTGATGGTGGAAAAGAAACTATTTCTACTTCGTTGCCATTGGTTATTGGTGGTCAAAAAGGCTTGGTAGAAGAAAAAGATTTACGCATTCCTAACATGAGAGGAATTATGACTGCTCGAACTAAAGTTTTAACTGTTTTAGAACCTGTCGGAGCTGCACTAAATACTAAAGCCGTAAAATTCGAAAAACCGGCTGCAAAATCAGCTGTAAAATTAGTAAGTGCTGATAATTTAGATGAATTAGTAAATCTTTTACACAACGAAGCAAAGGTAATTTAGTAAACAGTGTTCAAAATTTAGTGTTCAGTATAAAATTAAAACACTTAAATTTTAAAAGATTTTAAACTATTTTAAACTTTTAAACCTTTTTAAACTAAAAAATTATGTCATTATTAATATATGCAGAATCAGCTGAAGGAAAATTTAAAAAAGTAGCTTTTGAATTAGCTTCTTATGCTAAAAAAGTAGCGGAATCATTAGGAACAACAGTAACTGCCGTAACAATAAACGCTTCTGATATTTCAGAATTATCAAATTACGGAGTTGATAAAGTATTAAAAGTCACCAACGACAAATTGGCCGCTTTTAACGCAAAAGCTTATGCAGACACCATCAAACAAGCTGCCCAAAAAGAAGGTGCAAAAGTAATTGTACTTTCATCAACTACCGACAGTATTTACCTTGCACCATTAGTTGCTGTAGGTTTAGAAGCCGGATATACTTCAAATGTGGTTGGTTTACCTTTGAGCACCGCTCCTTTTCAAGTAAAAAGAAACGCTTTTTCAAACAAAGCTTTCAACATCACTGAAATTACTACCGATATTAAAGTATTAGGTTTAGCCAAAAACTCCTATGGATTGGTTGAAACAAATTCATCTTTAGCATCAGAAGATTTCTCGCCAACTTTAAATGACTCCGATTTCAATGTCAAAGTGGAGAGCGTTGAAAAAGTAACCGGAAAAGTAACCATTGCTGATGCTGAAGTTGTAGTTTCGGGTGGTCGTGGACTAAAAGGCCCTGAAAACTGGGCGTTAGTAGAAGATTTAGCAACTGTTCTAGGAGCTGCAACTGCTTGTTCAAAACCGGTATCCGATTTAGGATGGAGACCTCATAGCGAACACGTTGGACAAACCGGAAAACCCGTTGCCACTAATTTATATATTGCGATTGGTATTTCCGGAGCTATTCAACATATAGCCGGAATCAACTCGTCTAAAGTAAAAGTAGTTATCAATTCTGACCCTGAGGCACCATTCTTTAAAGTGGCTGATTATGGTGTCGTTGGAGATGCATTCGAAATTGTTCCTAAATTGACTCAAAAATTAAAAGAATTTAAAGCTCAAAATTCTTAATTTTTTATAAATTGTGCCCTCATTGGGCTATCTAAATTGAGATAGTTGTATCTTTGTTTAGATAGCCCATTTTTTATTATTAATTTAGCCTATGTACTTTGTAATTACTACGTTGTACTGATATTATATGAGTCTTGTTAAACTAACCATAAAAGGAATTTCCTATAGTCAAACCCAAAACGGTGCCTATGCCTTGATTTTAAATGAGGTAGATGGTGAGCGAAAATTACCCATCGTTATCGGAGCATTTGAAGCTCAATCGATTGCAATTGCCTTAGAAAAAGAAATAAAACCTCCTCGTCCACTTACGCATGATTTGTTTAAAAACTTTGCTGACCGATTTGATATTGTAGTCAAACAAGTTATTATTCACAAATTAGTTGATGGTGTTTTCTACTCTAGTATTATTTGCGAACGCGATAAAATTGAAGAAATCATTGATGCCAGAACATCCGATGCTATTGCTTTAGCCTTGCGGTTTAATGCCCCAATTTTCACTTACAAAAACATCTTAGACAAGGCTGGTATTTACCTAAAAGGGAACGCCATGGGACCCGACAATTCAAGTGGAGAAAATGAAGGTATTTTAAGCAATCCTGAAACTTTTGGCTTAGAAGAATCAACTGTAAAAGATAGTTACAGTGGTAAAAACGTACAAGAATTATATGAACTCTTAAATGAAGCTGTTCAAAATGAAGATTATGAAAAAGCAGCAAAAATAAGAGATGAAATTTCCAAAAAAGAATCATAATAATTCGAACCAATAAAAATAATCCAATCTTTATAATTAAATGAAAATGTATAAAAATTTAATTTTCCTTTCTATAATCTTGCTTTCTACTTTAGGTTTAACAGGACAAGAACTTGAAAAAAAATGGCAACTAAGTTCCTCCAAAACAGATTTTTTAGAATTGAAAGAAGGAGGATATGAATTGAAAATCAGTTCTGATAGCATTACACAAAAAGGGGACTATCTTGTTCAAGATAATTACCTTTTTTTGTTTGAAAATGGTTCGGATGCTCCAACAAAAAGATTTACTATTGAAACAAAATCTGATTCGCTTTTAACTTTAAAATCAAAAGACAAAGCCTACTCGTTTTTTGCCTCTAATAAAATTAAGACCACCCCTAAAGAAGTCAAATTAATTGCCAGCCAAGGGTTGTCCGTGACCAGTATTTGGAAAGGAATTTTAGGTATGATTTCACTTTTAGCATTAGCTTATGTATTTAGTGCTAACAAAAAAGCAATTAATTGGAAAACAGTTGGAATTGGAATTTTTGCTCAATTAGTTTTGGCAATTGGAGTGCTGAAAATAGGCTTTGTTAAATCACTTTTTGAATTTGTAGGCGGATTATTTGTAAAAGTTTTAGATTTCACCCGTGCAGGAAGTGAATTTTTATTGGGAGGCATGATGAATGTAGACAATTTTGGATTTATTTTCTTGTTCCAAGTTTTGCCTACTATCATTTTCTTTTCTGCCCTTACTTCATTGTTGTTTTATTTAGGTGTAATACAAATTGTGGTTAAAGGTTTAGCAATGTTATTATCTAAGCTTTTACATGTTTCTGGAGCAGAAAGTTTATCTGTGGCGGGAAACATCTTTTTGGGTCAAACCGAAGCTCCGTTAATGATTAAAGCCTATTTAGAAAAAATGAATAAAAGTGAAATTCTTTTAGTCATGGTTGGCGGCATGGCCACAGTTGCCGGTGGTGTTTTAGCGGCTTACATTGGTTTTCTAGGAGGAAATGATCCTGAATTGCGATTGATGTTTGCCAAACATTTGTTAGCCGCTTCTGTTATGGCTGCTCCGGGAGCAATTGTTGTTTCAAAGATATTATTTCCTCAAACAGAATCAATAAATACCAATGTAGAAGTTTCCGAAGATAAAATAGGTTCCAATATTTTAGATGCTATTTCAACCGGAACTACCGAAGGCCTAAAATTGGCCGCAAATGTCGCTGCAATGTTACTGGTTTTTATAGCATTTATCGCGATGATTAATTTTACACTGGGATGGATTGGTGATTGGAGTGGTCTGAATGACTTTATTGCAGCAAAAACTCCCTATTCTAAATTTTCCCTAGAAACCATTTTAGGAATTGTATTTGCTCCATTAATGTGGTTAATTGGTGTAGCTAAAGAAGATGTGATGTTAATGGGACAACTACTTGGAATAAAACTAGCCGCTTCAGAATTTGTAGGTTATATTCAATTAGCCGAATTAAAAAATGCCGCAAATGCTGTACATCTAACTTATGACAAATCGGTTATTATGGCTACCTATATGTTATGCGGATTTGCTAATTTTGCATCCATCGGTATTCAAATTGGAGGTATTGGATCCTTAGCTCCCGGACAACGTAAAACACTTTCGGAATTTGGTTTAAAAGCAGTCATTGGCGGAAGTATTGCTTCTTTACTATCAGCAACAATTGCAGGAATGATTATTGGATAACTTTTATATTTTTACAATTAAATGAAACAATACCACGATTTAGTTAAACATGTTTTAGAAAACGGGACCCAAAAAGGCGACCGCACAGGCACAGGAACTAAAAGTGTTTTCGGTTATCAAATGCGTTTTGATTTAAGTGAAGGTTTCCCAATGGTTACTACAAAAAAACTACATTTAAAATCAATTATTTATGAACTTTTATGGTTTTTAAAAGGCGATACAAATATTGACTACTTAAAAGAAAACGGTGTGAAAATTTGGGATGAATGGGCCGATGAAAATGGCGATTTAGGTCCGGTTTACGGTTACCAATGGAGAAATTGGAACGGTGATGAAATTGATCAAATAACCGAATTAATTGAAACATTGAAGAAAAATCCGAACAGCAGAAGAATGTTAGTTTCCGCATGGAACCCATCCGTTTTGCCGGATACTTCCAAGTCATTTGCAGAAAATGTTGCCAATGGTAAAGCAGCACTTCCACCGTGTCATGCATTTTTCCAATTTTATGTAGCGGATGGAAAATTAAGTTGCCAATTGTACCAGCGAAGTGCCGATATATTTTTAGGCGTACCCTTTAACATTGCTTCGTATGCATTGTTTACATTAATGGTTGCTCAAGTTTGCGATTTACAACCGGGAGAATTTATTCACACTTTTGGTGATGCTCACATCTACAACAACCATTTTGAACAAGTAGAATTGCAACTTTCACGCGAGCCAAAACCCTTACCAAAAATGATTTTAAATCCGGAAATTAAAAATATTTTTGATTTTACTTTTGAAGATTTTACGTTAGTTGGTTATGATCCGCATCCACATATTAAAGGAATTGTAGCTGTTTAAAAAATTATGAAATATATTTATTACTTTATTTTGCTTTCGATATCAGTCTTTGGACAGGATAGTAAGCACCAGGAATTTTTTCCTTTTTACGATAATTGCACAGTTGAGAAGGAATTTTATAATTGTGAAAAAGAAATTTTAAATCGGGAAATTTTAAATTTAATTACACCATCAATTGAAAATGATATAATTGCAAGTTTTAAAGATAATATGTCTGTCCTTACAATTGCATTTGTATATCAAAAAAACAAAAAAATTAAAGAAGATATTGATATTGATTTTACAAATAATGAACTAAAAGAAAAAATAAAAAAATTTCTACTAGATTTAAAACCATTAGCAAAAAATGACTCGATTGATGATTCGTTAAAAGTTAAGCGTTATGAATTTGTATTTTTAAAAAATCAAAACAATAAACTATTTATTGCAACCGATTATTTATTAATTGAGTTGAAATATATGTCAGAATTTAAATTTATCACGAGACCCTATCCCGAGGATTGCACAAATTCTATTAATATTGAGAATTGCATCAATAAATATTTTTCAAGCCATATTGTCAAAAATTTTAAATATCCTAGCAAAGCGATTAGAAAAGGAATTGAAGGAACAGTTGAATGTCAATTGTATATTGACAAAGATGGAATGATTATAATTGATAACTTGCGAGGACCTGATCAACTTTTGGAGGATGAAGCAGAAAGAATTCTAAAAAAGATTCCAAAATTTATACCCGGCACTATTAAAGGAGTTCAGGTGAAAATTCCTTTTAGTATTCCTATTACATTCAAATTGGACTAAAAAATCCGCCTATTAAAAAATAAGCGGATTCAATTCTAACTAAAATCGAAGATTAAACTGTTACCACACTGTTTTCAGCTGCAGCAAACTCGTTCCATTTGTAATCATCAGCGTCTGTATCATTGATGAATTGACCATCAACTAAATAACGGAATTCATACGAATTTGAAGCAGGTAATTCAAATGTAGCTTTGAAAGTACCGTTTTTCAATTTGCTTAATTCTCCTTCTGCCGGATTCCAGTTGTTGAAATCACCAATTACTGCAGCAGTAGTAGCTTCAGTAGCTTCTATCGAAAATGTTACTTTACAAACTGGTTTCGATTTTATAAATTGTTTCTTAATTGCCATAACTATCTAATTTTTAGAATTATGGTACAAAGTAACAAAGACAATATTGAATATCAAATAGTTAAGTATATTT